>Ga0209381_1000585_pt1 | contig 83425 bp, 61 predicted proteins | sample DewCreD2012metaG_FD_184111 | JGI IMG/M metagenome (GOLD analysis project Ga0209381, IMG submission 184111) | Hot spring sediment bacterial and archeal communities from British Columbia, Canada, to study Microbial Dark Matter (Phase II) - Dewar... ... | reverse complement strand
GCGCCTTCAGCCCTACCCTCCCGAAGGTATTGGAACCTTCGGGAGGGAATGGCCAGTCTTCCCAGGGCTTCGCTTCGCTTCGTGACGGCGCCCTCCCGAACGTTCCAATACGTTCGGGAGGGTAACGCCCCGGCCCGCCCGCCCGCGCTTGCAAGCCCCCTCCGCTCCGCCCCCCACAATTCCGGTCCGCGCCCGGCGCTTGACGCTCCGTGCGGCGCCGAGTAAGATGCTGAGCAGGCCGAGAGGGGTAGGATCACAATATGACCAACAGTGAGAGGCAACAGCTCGGGCAGTGGGTCGAGACCTGGCGGCGGTCCGGGCCGCTGCTGGAGGACTGATGGCTGCCACCCATATCGCTCGACGCTCCTTCCTTCGGCGCATGGCAGCGCCCCTTGGCGCTGCGGCGATTGGGCCGGCGATCATCCCCGGTGCGACCATCGGGGCCGAGGGCAAGGCCGCGCCCAGTGACCAGGTCACACTCGGCGTGATCGGCTACGGCGGACGTTGCACGGTGGTGCTCGACCACTTCATGCAGTTTGCCGACCTCCGCTGCCTGGCCGTTGCCGACTGCCGCGACGCGCGCCGCCGCGCGGCCAAGGCCCGCATGGATGCCCGCTACGGCAACACGGACTGCGTGGATTACAGCGACTTTCGCGCGCTCCTCGCCCGCGACGACCTCCAGGCCGTCCTCATCGCCACGGGCGACCGCTGGCACACCCCCGCCGCCATCCTCGCAGCCCAGGCGGGCAAGGACGTCTACTGCGAGAAGCCCATCTCCCTCACCATCGCCGAGGGGAGAGCACTCGTCGAAACGATGCAGCGCTACGGCACCGTCTACCAGGCCGGCCACCAGCGCCGCTCGGTGGACTCTTATCGCTTCCAGGTCGAGGCCGTCCGCCGCGGCCTCATCGGCAAGCTCCACACCATCATCTGCCAGACCTGGGAGGGGCCAACCGTCCGCCACGAGGCGCCGCGACCCGTCCCGCCAGGCTTCGACTACGACATGTGGCTCGGACCCACCCCCTGGTATCCCTACACGAACGCGCGGGTGAGCGGCTGGAACTACTTCTGGGACACCGGCGGCGGCCCGATCATTGGCATGGGCTGCCACTACACCGACATCGCCCAGTGGGCCCACGACAGCGACGACAGCGGCCCCGTGGCCTACGAGGGCGAGGCGACCTTCGACCCCACCGCATTCTCAGAGACGCCCGTGACCGCCGAGGTCCGCTGCACCTACGCCGACGGGGTGAAGATCGTCCTGCGCTCCAGCGGCACCTTCGAGGCGCGCTACATCCGCTTCGTCGGCTCAGACGGCTGGGTCCAGGTGGACGACCAGACGAACGTCGTGACCGCCAAGCCCGACGACATCCTGCGCCTCCGCGGCATCTCGGCGCGCAGTTGGGCCCACACGGGCGACCACGCGCGCGACTTCCTCGACTGCGTGAAGACACGCCGCCGAACCGTCTGCTACCCCGAGGCCGCCCATCGCGCGACCACCATCTGCCACGCCGCCAACATCTGCGTGCGCCTCGGCCGTCCCCTGAAGTGGGACCCCGCCGCCGAGCGCTTTCTAGGTGACTCCGACGCCAACCACATGCTCGCCCGCGCCATGCGCGCACCGTGGCACCTGTGAGGCCCGGCTCCCGGACCTTCTGATGCGTTCGGGATGCCCATTGCCTGAGGGATGCCGCCGTGTAAGCGCAAATGAAAAGCGCGTGGCCCTTTTCAGTCGGGCGTCTTGTAGGGGCAGGTCCCCGTGCCTGCCCCAGCCATAAAGGGTTGCGACGCAATAAGATGGGCGGGCACAGGGACCCGCCCCTACCCCCTGATTCCTGCCGCCTGTCCGAAAAGGGCCGCGCCCAAATGAAAAGCGCCCTTGCCGCAAAGGCAAGGGCGCTTGGGGTGTTCCGAGCACATGCCCTCTCGGACGGGGTCAGCTCTTGCGGCGCCGACGGGCGAGGGCTAGGGCGCCAAGGCCGAGCAGCGCCAGCGTCGTCGGCTCGGGAATCGTCAAGCCCAGCTCGCGGATGCTCATGTCCCACGAGGCCGGGCCTGCGAACCGGTAGGCGACGCCGTCAATGTCGTTGACGTCCGCCGGAGTCGGCTGCGCGCCGCCGGGCACCTGAGCGAAGAGTGACATGGGCAACTGCTGGACAATCGCCGGGTTCCCGGAAGGAATATAAGCGAGCGGAATGGGCGGCGTCTGGAAGACCTTCGTTCCGCCCTCACTGTGGGTGGTGAACTGCACGGTCACGGTGCCATTCTGGTCGCACCGCAGGAGCGTGAAGTAGAAGAAGGTGCTGTGGATGCCCCAGTTGGCATCAATGTTCAGGGGGTTGCCATCGGTAGTGTAGGTGCCGTAGAGAATGTCGAGCGTGCTCAGCACCCCGTCGTCGTTGCTGTAGGTGAGGATCTTGTTGTTGATGAGGGCTTTACCAACGAAGACTTCTGGCGCTTGGGCACCTGGGCCGCCGATGAGCCGAAGGTCTCGGTTGCCGGGGACAGAAGGGGTGCCGTGATTGTAAACGCCGGAGAGCGCCACCTGGTTGGCCCAGTCGGCCGCAGAGAAGGCCGGCGGCGGGGGCTGGGGCACCGGGAAGGCGAGCGGAAAGCCCGCAGCGGGGGTATCAATCTGGATTCTCTGGAGGAAGCCGCCGGTCAACCTTGGGTTGATGGGCAACGCGTTCGTGAAATCATCCAGCAGGATCGGGTAGGGGGCCGCGACGGCGTCGGCGCCCATCATGCCCAGCCCTATAGCCACCACAACCAGAAGCCCGGCCACGCTTGTCCTCATCCCGCACACTCCTCTTTTTGCGTGTCCCTGATAGACAGGTCACGATGTGCACTAGGAAGCATGCATTGCTCCCTCTGATGTTGGTATGGTGAGTAGCAACTTCTGTGCCGGATTTACCTGGAGACGGCAGAGTTGTGCCAGGTGCCTAAGAGCTTGTTATTGCTTAACATGTGGCGGCCTTGGTACGGCCCATTTTTCTGCTGGATTGGCGGGCCGGAATCAAATGTTGACGTTCGGCAACGTGAGGTGCTGCTTCTCGGCCATTCCGGTCGCCGTAAGTCCAGGTATATAAGGGTTTACCGCCATGTTGACGTTTGTCAACGCCATGTTCTGTAAATCAACATGCCCGGGACGGGTTGCCGGGCTGGTAGGGGGGCGCGCGCAGGAAGCGCCGGATGGGGAAGCGTCTGAGACCGTAGCCTTGGGCTCTTGTGACTGTCGGGTGGCCACGGGGCGAGAAAGGCGATTTGACGCGGCGACAGGCGCTGCGTAAGATACCGCGTGTGCGGCGCAGCGCGGGGGGGCGGTGGCTCTTACTGGAAGGAGTGCGAAGCGATGAGACACCTTCGCTGGGGGCTGCTGGCGGCGGGGGGGATAGCCGGCAGGTTCGCCAAGGGGCTTGCGACGATCAGGGACCAGGCCACGTGTCTGGCCGTCGGCTCGCGCGACATCGAGAAGGCCAAGAGGTTCGCCCAGGAACACGGCGTCGAGCGCGCCTATGGCTCTTACGAGGAGTTGTTGGCCGACCCCGACGTGGACGCGGTGTATATTTCGACGCCGAACTCGCTCCACGCCGAGTGGAGCATCAAGGCGGCGCGGGCGGGCAAACACATCCTGTGCGAGAAGCCGGTGACGGTTAACGCCGCCCAGCTTCAGAAGGTGCTGCGGGCGGTCAAGAAGGCCGACGTTTTCTTCATGGAAGCCTTCATGTACCGCTGTCACCCGCAGTGGAAGCGGCTGCTGGAGATTGTGCAGGCAGGGACCATTGGCGAGGTCCGCATCCTTCAGTCGGCCTTCGCTTTCAATATGGGCCTGAAGTTGGAGAACATCCGCCTGTCGAACCCGCTGGCTGGCGGGGGGCTGATGGATGTGGGGTGCTACTGCGTGTCGTTCTGCCGCCTGGTCGCGGGGGAGGAGCCGATGAAGTGCCATGCCGTGGCGAAGATCGGCGACAGGAGCCGCGTGGACGAGTTCGCTGCGGGGGTCCTCCAGTTCCCATCGGGCGCGGTGGCCAGCTTCGTGTGCGGCACCCAGTGTGGTACGCCTACTGTGGCTAACGTCTACGGCAGCAAGGGCAGCATCGTCGTCACAAACCCGTGGTTCCCCTCAGACGAGAACGCCAAGCTCGTCGTCACGGCCGAGGGGAAGACGGAGACCATCGAGGTCAAGCACGGCCGCGACCTCTACGCCAACGAGGCCCTCACGGTCGCGGAGTTCATTGACCGTCGCCAGGCGGAGCCGACGGCGATGACGTGGGCCGACAGCCTTGGGCAGATGAAGACCCTGGACGCCTTGCGCGCCAGCATTGGCCTCAAGTTCGACTGCGAATAGGCTGGCCGAGCCGAAGCCGCAAGCTGGGGGCGGTATCGTGGCGGAACAGCGCGTGGGCGTGGTCGTGCACGGCATCACTGGTCGAATGGGCGGCGTGGCCCACCGCGCGCTCAGGGAGCTGGCCGCGCGCGGGGGCGTTCCAGTTGGCCGCGACGTGGTCATCCCCGTGCCGATCGGGTTGGGACGCGATGCGGCGAGGCTGGCCGCGTACGCGCGCCGCACCGGCCTGGGCGATGTGCACACGTGCCTTGCCTCGGCCTACCAGCGGGCCAGGGACATCAATCCCCGCTTTCAGGTCTACCACAACACTGTGGCCACGGGTGCGCGGGGCGCCACCCTGCTTGGCGCGCTGCGCGAGCTGGACCCGGCGACGACGGGGGTATTCTGCGAGAAGCCCATCGGGGCGAACTACAGGGAGGGCCGCGAGGTCGTCGAGGCCCTGGAGCGGGGCGGCTTTGCCCACGGCGTCGTGCACGACGCGCTCCAGACGCCTGGCTTCCGCGCCGCCGCCGAGCTCATGCCGGCGCTCGAGCCCCTCCACTGCCAGATGCTCTTCGGCTACGAGGTCGGCGACGGCCGCTCGGCCGACCCAGGCTACCGCGGGCAGCGGCCCGACTTCAACTGGCGCCTCGCCGAGGCCGGCGGCGGCATCGCCCTGGACATGTGCCACGAGGCCTACATCTCACACGCGCTGTTCGGCGCCACCGAGCGGCTCTCGGCGGTCGCGCGGCTCCTCGTCCCAGAGCGCATCTCCGCCGAGACCGGCGCCGCCATCCACTGCGACGTCGAGGACTTCCTCGCCCTCCGCCGCGAGCACGCCAGCGGCGTCGTCAACACGTCGGTGTGGACCTGGTGCCGGCGCATCAACTCGGAGTTCGGCCCCCTTGAGATCACGGTCGAGGGGCGGCGGGGCTCGGTGATCTTCGGCTTCCGCGGGGCCAAGGTGCAATGGGCCGAGGCGGCGCCGGCACTCCGCTGGGAGGACTTGCTCGAGGGCCGGCAGGCGGACTGGCGGGCGCACTGGGAGTATCTCAAGACCGAGGACTGCAACGCCTTCGCGGTGGAGCTGGCGAGCTTCATCCGCTGCCTGGTCCAGGGCGAGCACTATCCCTACGACGCCACGCGGGCGCTCGACTGGTTGGGCGAGGTCGAGGCCATCTATCAGAGCGCGGCACGGCACGGCACGCCCATCTCCCGCGACCAGTTTCTCCGCTACCCCGACCACGTGCCGCCCGGCTGGCGCCCCGAGCGCCTAGAGGGACTCCTGGGCGCCCGCCGAGCTCGCGCGCCGGCAGAGGCTCCGTCGGCAAGTGGGCGCGGGTAACGGGACGGCTCGGGGCCTCTGGGCCGCGGTGTTTCTTGCGCTCGAATAACTCCGCGAGCTCCCCGCGTCGCGCCACACCTGCCGGCGGCCTGATTCCTCGTCCCGCCACGTCTGCCAGCGGTTTGACCGCTGGGCGCTGCCCTGGTAGAATCGGGCGGGGGGTGGAGGAGATGCCCGAGGCGGGTGCATTGCGCTGGCCACTGACAGGATATGGGACGCGGGAACTTGTGCTGGGCACGGCGCTGCTGGGTGGTGCAGCGGCGCTGGCCGCATGGGTGTGGGCGCCGCTGGCCATCGCGCCCGCGGGGCTGTGGTTGTTGCTGGTGAACTTCTTCCGCGACCCGGAGCGGGTGCCGCCCGAGGGGGAGGGCAAGCTGGTGTCGCCGGCCGATGGGCGGGTGGCCGACATGGTGAGGGTAAGGGAGGAGGAGTTCCTTCACAGCGATGCCCTGCGCATCGGCATCTTCATGTCGGTGTTCAATGTGCACGTGAACCGCGCGCCGGTTGCCGGTCTTGTGGTCTACCGGGGCTATCGGCCGGGGAAGTTCCACAATGCGATGGGTCCGGAGGCCACGCGCGAGAACGAGTGCTCTTCCGTGGGCATCGAGCGACCCGACGGCTCGCGGGTGCTGGTGAGGCAGGTGGCGGGGTTGATTGCGCGACGAATCGTGACCGATTGCGCCGTGGGGGACGACTTGCAACGCGGAGAGCGGTTTGGTATGGTGAAGTTCGGCTCGCGCCTCGAGGTCTATGTGCCCACGGGTGCCGCCTTTCGCCCGAGGGTGAAGGTTGGCGACCGCGTGAGGGCTGGGGAGACGGTGCTCGGAGAGATGGGCGCCCCGGGCGCGTGAAGGCGAGGAGTCGGGGACGAGGGCGATGGCGAGGACGAACGGAAGCGGAGACTGGCGCTGATGCGCAAGATCGCGGCGGTGCCCTCGATGCTGACGCTTGGGAACCTGTTGTGCGGGTTCCACGCGGTGTATTTCGCGGCGAAGGGCGCGCAGCAGAGCGGGGCGCTGGCCGCGCAGGCGCTCGACCTCGCTGCCTGGATGGTGCTCCTGGCGATGGTGTTCGACTCGGTGGACGGCTTGGCGGCGCGGCTGACGCGGGTGTCGAGCAGATTCGGAGCGGAGCTGGATTCGCTGGCGGACGTTGTGAGCTTCGGGGTCGCGCCGGCGTTCCTGGTGGCGGTGTTGTCGGCCCATGCGGAGCTTGCCCACCAGCGGCTGGTGTGGATGTCGTGCATGGTCTACGTCGTGTGCGCCGCCCTGCGGCTCGCAAGGTTCAACGTCCAGACCGGCCTCGACGAGGAGAGCCATCGGACCTTCAGCGGTCTGCCCTCGCCTGCGGCGGCCGGCCTGGTCGTCTCGCTCATCATACTGCACCACCATCTCCAGGTCGAGGTGGGCACGGTGATCGTCGCGCGGCTGCTGCCGACCGTGACGTTTTTCGCCGGGGCGCTGATGGTGAGCCGTGTGCCGTACCCGCACCTGATGAGCCGGTTCGTGCGGCGGCACCACACCTTTGCCGAGTTCGCCTTCCTGGCCATCGTGGTGGTGCTGGCCGTGGCGCAGCCGGAGCCGACCTTTGCGGTGGGCTTCACCCTCTACAGCCTCACAGGCGTCGTCCTCGCCGTGCGCCAGGCGGTCCTGCGGCGCGGCGAAGAACAAGAGCCCCTGTTCTAGCATTGCCGATTTTCGATTGCCGATTGCCGATTTCAACCCCGTCGAACGAGCCATGCGGTTCCTGTCGATCATGTCGGGCCAGAAGACTGCGACGCCCTGGTATCGGGACGGGCTGCGGTTTGAGTGCACCCGTTGCGGGCGTTGCTGCCGTGGCGAGCCGGGCTTCGTGTGGGTGAACGAGTTCGAGGCTGCCTTGATAGCGCGGTTCCTCAAGCTCGACGCCGCAGAGTTCACGAGAACTTATGTGCGGCCCGCGATGGGCGGGGACGCCCTGGTGGAGCTTTCCAATGGCGATTGCGTCTTCTGGACGCCTCAGGGCTGCCGGGTCTACCCGGTTCGCCCCACGCAATGCCGCACGTTTCCCTTCTGGCGGGAGAACATCCGTTCGGCGAGGGCCTGGGCCGATGTTGCTCGCCGCTGCCCCGGCCTCGACCGCGGCCGACTCTATCTCCCGCCGGAGATCGAGCACCTGGTGGAGCAGACCGACCTTTAGCTGCCGCTTGACCGGGGCCGCTCGGCGGGGTATGCTATCGGGCGTTTGGGCGCCCTGGATGGGACCCATAGGACCTATGGGACGCATAGGTCCTATAGGAGCGGAGTGAGGGGTTATGCCATCGTGAGCAGTCCGGGCGGTGTCGCATCGGTATGGCGTCGTGAGGTGGTGGCCGACCGTCGAGCGGTGGCGGCCATCGGCGTGGCGGCCACGGTGGCTTGCCTGGCGCTGGCGGCCGAGGCGCGGCTCTACCTGCCCTTGACGCCCGTGCCGATCACGCTTCAGACCTTCTTCGTGCTGGTCGCGGGCGCGGGGCTGGGGCCGCGGCTGGGCACGGTCGCCCTCTCGTCCTACCTCGCCCTGGGCGCCATCGGCCTGCCCGTTTTCACCGGCCAATGGCTCGGTCCGACCACCGGTTACCTCGTGGGCTTCGTGGCCGCCGGCTGGCTAATCGGCGCCATCACGCGGAGCGTGGAGCGGCCCTCCATGCTCCGCATCGTCGCCGCGATGGCCCTCGGCGACGCCGTGCTCCTCGCCCTCGGCGCCGCCTGGCTCGCGTTTGGGCTGGGCCTCGGGGTGCCCCAGGCACTGGCGGCCGGCATCCTCCCCTTCCTGCCCGGCGATGCCCTGAAGCTCGTCGCCGCCGCAGGCTTCTGCCGCGCCTACCGCGAGCGCCTCAGGGCGCTCTTCCCATAGGAACTGACTGTCCCGCCACCGTGGGTGTTTGACGTGGTTCCCCCGACGGCGCTAGAATGCGCCGAGGGGTTCAGGAGGAGCGCATGAGCAAGCCCCGTCTCCGTGGCGTCGTTTGTCTCGCCCTGGCAGCCCTCACGGGCTGCGCGCCCAGGCTGATCAAGGAGCGGCAGATGGAATCGGCAAGACTATGGGCGGTGGACCCGCTGGTGAAGGTGTTCCGCGACACCCTGGCGCCCGAGGAGGCGCCCGCACCCGTCGAGGTGCTCGCGGCGCGAAACGAATACGGGTCGGCGCAGTTCGTCCTCCGCTCGAGTGCGCCCCTGAGCAATCTCCGCGCGCGGGTCGAGGGCCTGCCCGAGGCCGAGGCGAGCTTCGTCGGCTTCGTCCCCGTGCGGGCCAACACGCCGCGGACGCCCGACGCGGAGCTGGTGCGCAAGGCGCCGGGCCTTTTCCCCGACCCCCTCCTGCCCCCGTCGTTGGAGAAGCTGGAGGCCGACACCAGCCTGCCCATCTGGGTCACGCTCCGCGTGCCAAAGTCCCAGCGGCCAGGGGTCCGCAAGGCCAGGCTCATCGTCGAGTGTGACCAGGGACGACTCGCCCAGCCCTTCACTCTCCGCGTAGTCAAGGCCACGCTGCCGGACGAGCGGACGCTTGCGGTGACCAACTGGTTCTCGGCTGCCGGCCCCCGTTTCAAGAGCTTTCACGGCGTTGACGATTGGAGCGAGGCCCACTGGAAGGTGCTCGAGCACTACGCCAGGGTCATGGCCGCCTACCGCCAGAACGTCGTCCTCACCCCCATCTACAGCCTGATCGAGTTCAAGGCCGCCCCCGACGGCAGGCTGGCGTTCGGCTTCGAGCGCTTCGACCGCTGGGTGAAGCTGTTCGAGGACGCCGGCGTCATCGGGCAGATCGAGGGCGGCCACCTCGGCACCCGGCCAGGCGGCAACTGGACCGCGCCGAGGTTCGAGATATTCCTACGCGCCGTTGAGGGCGGCAAGGTGGTCTCCAAGAAAGGCGCGCCCGGCGAGCCTGCCGTCGAGGAGTTCCTCGCCCAGTTCCTGCCCGCCATCGAGCGGCATCTGGCCGAGAAGGGCTGGCTTGGCATCTACACCCAGCACCTTTGCGACGAGCCGATCAAGGAGAACGCCGAGAGCTATCGCATCCTCGCCGCCCTCGTGAAGAAGCACGCGCCCAGGCTGCGCCGCATTGACGCCAACCACTACCGCGAACTCGTCGGGGCGATAGACGTGTGGGTGCCCCAGCTCAACTACTACGACCAGTCGCTCGACTTCTACCGCGAGCGCCAGAAGGCCGGCGAAGAGGTGTGGACCTACACCTGTCTGGCCCCCACGGGCACCTATCCTAATCGTCTCATTGACTACTCGCTCCTCAAGGTGCGGCTGCTGCACTGGGTCAACTTCCGCTTCGGCGCGACGGGCTATCTGCACTGGGGCTGGAACCAGTGGTCGGTGAAGGACCCCTTCGGCGACGTCGAGCCGCCCCACGGCGGAAACATCTTTCTGCCGCCCGGAGACGCCTGGATTGTGTATCCCCACAAGGAGCGCGTGCTGCTGAGCTCCATCCGCTTCGAGGCCATGCGCGACGGGATCGAGGACTACGAGCTGCTGACGCTCCTTGCCCGCAAGTCGCCCGAGAAGGCCCAGGCCCTCGCCGAGCGCCTGGTGCCCAAGATCGCGGCGCCCGAGAGGGACATCGCAAGGTTCCGGCAGGTGAGGCGCGAGCTGCTCGAGGCGCTGGCCGATTGAATTGCGGAATGGGGAATGCGGATTGCGGAATGAAGCGCCAGACAGAGCGCCTGCTCTTCTCCGTCATTCCGCAATCCGGAATACGCAATCCGCAATAGGCTAAGGACATGGAAGACCTGCAAGAACGCGCAGAGCGGCTGTTCGCCTCGATGGCCTCCTGCGAGGTGTGCCCGCGTCGTTGCCGCGTGAACCGCCTGGCGGGCGAGGTGGGCTTCTGCGGCACCGGGGACGAGGCCCTCGTGTCGTCGGTCGGGCCGCACTTCGGCGAGGAGGACGTGCTGGTCGGCCATGGGGGCTCTGGCACGATCTTCCTGGCCGGCTGCAACCTCGGCTGCATCTTCTGCCAGAACTCCGAGATCAGCCACGGGCGCGAGGGCCGCCCCTGCACCCCAGAGGTGATCGCCGGCCTGATGCTGCGCCTGGAACTCCACGGCTGCCATAACATCAACTTCGTCACCCCCACCCACGTCACGCCACAACTGATGCAGGCCATCCTCATCGCCCGAGCCAAGGGGCTGCGCGTGCCCATCGTCTACAACTGCGGCGGATACGAGTCGCTCGACACCCTTCGGGCGCTGGAGGGCCTCGTCGAGATTTACATGCCCGACGCCAAGTATGCGGCGAGCGGCCCGGCCCTCGAGCTCTCGGGCGCGCCCGACTACCCCGAGGTCAACCGCGCGGCACTCCGCGAGATGCACCGCCAGGTGGGCGACCTGGAGATTCGCGACGGCATCGCCGTCCGCGGCCTGCTCGTCCGACACCTCGTCCTGCCAAACGACATGGCGGGGAGCCGAGCGGTGCTCGACTTCATCGCCACGGAGATTTCGCCGCGCACCTACGTCAACGTCATGGCCCAGTATCGGCCCTGCTACCGCGCCGGCGAGTGCCCCAAAATCGCCCGGCCCCCCACCCGCGAAGAGTTCCGCCAGGCCTACGACCATGCCGCCTCCCTCGGCCTGCGCCTGGCGAGATGAGCTGGGCTACAGGGCAAGGGTGCGGGCGAGGAACTGGCCGGTGTAGGAGGCGGGATTGGCGGCAACGGCCTCGGGGGGGCCTTCGGCCACGATGCGGCCGCCCGCCTCCCCGCCCTCGGGGCCGAGGTCAATTATCCAGTCGGCGCTCTTGATGACGTCGGGGTTGTGCTCGATGACGAGCAGGGTGTTGCCGCGGTCGGCCAGGCGGTTGAGGACGTCGAGCAGGCGCGAGATGTCGGCGAAGTGCAGCCCGGTCGTCGGCTCGTCGAGGATGTAGAGGGTGTTGCCCGTGGAGACCTTGGCCAGCTCGGTGGAGAGTTTCACGCGCTGGGCCTCGCCGCCGGAGAGGGTGGTGGACGATTGGCCGAGGGCGATGTAGTCGAGGCCGACATCGTGAAGGGTCTGGAGGATGCGCTTGACGCGCGGGAAGGGGTCGAAGAAGGCAAGGGCCTCCTCGACCTGCATGTCGAGGACGTCGGCAATGCTCTTGCCCTTGTAGCGTATGTCGAGGGTCTCGCGGTTGTAGCGGCGGCCCCTGCACGCCTCGCAGGTCACGTAGAGGTCGGGCAGGAAGTGCATCTCGATGCGCTTGGTGCCCTGGCCTTCGCAGGCCTCGCAGCGGCCGCCCTTGACGTTGAAGCTGAACCGGCCGGGAGAATAGCCTCGGACTCTCGCCTCCTTGAGGGCGGCGAAGATGCGGCGGATGTCGTCGAAGACCCCCGTGTAGGTGGCGGGGTTGGAGCGCGGCGTGCGGCCGATGGGCGACTGGTCAATGATGATGACCTTGTCAATGAGCTCGACGCCCTCGATGGCGCGGTGGCGTCCCGGCCTGGTGCGGCTGGCGTAGAAGTGGCGCATGAGCGCGCGGTGGAGGATGTCGTTGACGAGCGTGCTCTTGCCCGAGCCGCTGACACCTGTGACGCAGACGATGCCGCCGAGTGGGATGGCGACGTCAATCGTCTTGAGGTTGTTGGCCGCAGCGCCGCGGATGACTATGGCCCGCTTCTTCGAGACCGGCCGGCGCCGCTCGGGGACCTTGATGGCGAGGCGGCCTGAGAGGTAGGCGCCCGTGAGGGAGTCGGGCGCCGCCAGGATGTCGGCCAGTGTGCCCTGGGCGACGACGCGGCCGCCGTGGACCCCCGCGCCCGGCCCGAGGTCTATGATGTGGTCGGCGCTGCGGATCATCTGCTCGTCGTGCTCGACCACGATGACCGAGTTGCCCATCTCCTGGAGCCGTCGGAGCGTGGCGATGAGGCGGGCGTCGTCACGCTGGTGGAGGCCGATGGTCGGCTCGTCGAGGACGTAGCAGACGCCGACGAGGCCCGAGCCGACCTGTGTGGCCAGGCGGATGCGCTGCGCCTCGCCGCCCGCCAGGGTCGCGCTCGGACGGTCGAGCGTCAGGTAGCCGACGCCGACGTCAATCATGAACTGCAGGCGCTGCGTGACCTCCTTGAGGATGGGCTGGGCGATGGCCTGCTTCTCGGGCGAGAAGCTCAGCCCCGCGAGAAAGCGATGTGCCTCCACGACCGCTAGGGCGGTGAGCTCGTGGATCGGCTTGCCGCCGACGGTGACGGCACGGGCCTCTGGCCTGAGACGCGCGCCGCGACACGCGGCGCACGGCAGCTCGCTCATGTAGCCCATCAGCCGCGCCTTCAGGCTGTCGCTCTGGGTCTTCTTGAACCGTTCGGCAAGGTCGGGGATGACGCCCTTGAACTCCGCGGGGTCGCCCTCCCGCGAGCCGTAGAGCAGGACGCGGCGGGCGTGCTCGGGGAGCTTGTGGAAAGGGGTGGACATGGAGAGGCCGAAGTCGCGGCAGAAGCGCTCCAGGGCCTTGTTGTACCAGGACGCGAAGAGCTCGCCGCGCCGCCAGGCGTGCACTGCCCCCTGGGCGAGGGATAGCGACTTGTCGGGCACGATGAGGTCGGGGTCGAACTCCATGCAGGTGCCCAGCCCGCTGCACGCCGGGCAGGCGCCGTAGGGGCTGTTGAACGAGAAGAGCCGCGGGGCCAGCTCCTCGATGCTCACGCCGCAGTCGGGGCAGCCGTAATGCTGGCTGTAGAGGGCGTCGGCCCAGCGGTCCCCCACGGCCCGCGAGACGATGACGAGTCCCTCGCCGAGGGCGAGCGCGGTCTCGACGGAATCCTGGATGCGCGAGCGTTGATCGGGGTCCACCACCAGCCGGTCCACGACGGCCTCGATGGAGTGGAGGCGGCGCTTGTCGAGTTTCGGCGGCTCCTCGACGGGGTGGAGTGCGCCATCGGTGCGGGCGCGGACGAGGCCCTCGCGGGCGATGCGGTCGAAGACCTCTTTGTGCTCGCCCTTGCGCCCCCGCACCATCGGGGCGAGGACCATGACGCGGGCGCCCTTCGGCAGCGCCAGGATGGCCTCGGCGATCTGCTCCGGCGACTGCTGGTGGATGGGGCGGCCGCACAGGTGGCAGTGGGGCTCGCCCACGCGGGCGTAGAGGAGCCGCAGGTAGTCGTAGACCTCGGTCGTCGTGGCCACGGTGGAGCGGGGGTTGGCCGCGCCCGTGCGCTGCTCGATGGAGATGGTGGGCGGCAGCCCCTCGACGCTTTCGACGTTGGGCTTCTCCATCTGCTCGAGGAACTGGCGGGCGTAGGCTGACAGGCTCTCGACATAGCGGCGCTGGCCCTCGGCGAAGAGGGTGTCGAAGGCCAGGGAGCTCTTCCCCGAGCCGCTCAGGCCAGTGATGACCACGAGCTGATCGCGGGGGATGCGGATGTCAAAGCCCTTGAGGTTATGCTCCGCCGCCCCGCGAATGACGATGCACTTGTCGCTTGCCGGCATATGCCTCTTTCTCACTCTGGCGCGCCGCGCCCCGCGGAAGAAAGATTCTATCACGAATGGCACGAATGGACGAATGGCACGAATGAAGAGAAGGCCGGGAGCTGGGCAGGAAGAGAGAAGAGGGTTCAGTTGACGATGCGGACGTACTCGACGCGATGGGTGCCGAAGTTGACCAGGATGCCGAGCTTGAGGCCAGTGGCCTTGAGGTAGGAGAGCGTCTGTTGCCTGAAGGCGTCGGACAGAGCGGCCACGGCTTTGAGCTCCAGAATGACCTTGCCGTCAATCACGATGTCCAGGCGGTGCTGGCCCACGGCCCACCCCTTATAGCTGACCGTGATGACCTTCTGGCGCTCGTGGGGGATTTGCCTGAGCTGGAGCTCATAGGCCAGCGCCTCCTCGTAGATCTCTTCCAGGAATCCCGGTCCGAGCGTGTTGTGCACCTCAAAGACCGCCTGCGTGATCTCGTGGGAAAGCTCCTGGTACACGATCTTTTTCTCACCCATGTCTGGCTTCTTTCTGATTCGTGTCATTCGTCCATTCGTGTCATTCGTGATGAGTCTTCTCAGGGGAGCCGCGTTACCTCGACGTAGTCCACGCCCACGGTCTTGTCGCCGATGTAGAGCCAGGCCTCGAGGCGAACGTCGCCGGGCTCGATCTCGGCGTCGCCGAAGGTGGCCTCCTTGGCGCCCTTGGGCACCTCTTTGTGAAGCCTTACAGAGCCCAGGCTGAGCTGCACCGCGGTCGTGGCCTCCACCGGGCGGAAGATGGCGCGGAAGCGGTACTTGCCGGGTTGTGCGACAGTGACCTCCCAGTGGCCGAGGGAGTCGGGGGCCCAGCCGGCGCGGGGGCCGCGCCAGTCCTGCCGCGTGAGCAGGCTGGGGTTCTCGTGGGGCGTGCCGAGGACGATGCGGGGCGGGTCGTATCCGCGCGTGGCCGAGACGTCCCTGAACCATTCCTCGTAGCCCTTGCGCATCTTGGCCACGATGTCGGGGTGCTTGGCCGCCACGTTGTCGTTCTCGCCGGGGTCGGCGGCCATGTCGTAGAGCTCTCGGCCGTTGACGAGCTTCCAGCGCTGGGAACGGGCCATGCTGCCGCGATAGAGGACCGGCTCGTCCCCGCGATGCCACTGGATGTAGACCGTGCGGTCGGGCCACGGGGCCTTGTCGCCCAGTAGGAGGGGCATGAGGCTCAAGCCGTCGAGCTTGATGTCCGCCGGCCTCTTCACACCGCAGGCCTCGGCAAGGGTGGGCAAGACGTCAATGTGGGCGGCGACGGTTTCGAGCTTTCGCCCGCCCTTGAGGCGCGCGGGCCAGCGGATGAAGAAGGGCACTCGGATGCCGCCGTCGTAGGGCGTGCCCTTCTGGTCGCGGAGGCCGGCGTTGTAGCGGATGGGCTGGCCCTTGTCGCGCTGGCCGGGGCAGGGGCCGTTGTCGGTGAGGAAGATCACGATCGTGTTCTCCTCGAGCTTCAACTCCTTGAGCTTGGCGAGGAGGCGACCAACGTTGTCGTCTATGTTCGTCACCATCCCGTAGACCTTCGCCGTGTTCTCGGGGAGGCCGGCCTTGAGGTACGGCTCTGCGTAGCGGTCGGGCACCTGGAGCGGCCCGTGGGGGGCATTGGTGGCGTGGTAGACGAGCCAGGGCCGCGCGCGGTTGGCCTCGATGAAGGCGATGGCGGCGTCGGTGTAGACGTCGGTGCAGTAGCCCGTGGTCTTGACTGGTCTGCCGTTGTGATAGAGGGTGGGGTTGAAGTAGCTGTCGCCGCCTGGGGGGTCGGAGGGCTGGCAGATGCCGCCGCCCTTGTGGACGAGGGACTCCTGGAAGCCTTGGTCGCCGGGACGCATGGGGTAGTTGTCGCCGAGGTGCCACTTGCCGAAGATGCCGGTGCGGTAGCCCGCGGCGGCGAAGAGCTCGGCGATGGTCACCTCGTCGGGGTGCATCATGGCGCGACCGAGGTAGGTGTCAATGGCGCCGGTGCGGTAGTTGTAGCGGCCGGTCATCAGCGAGGCGCGCGTGGGGGCGCAGACGGGCGAGACGTAGAAGTGCGTGAACTCCACGCTCTCGGCGGCAAGGCGGTCGAGGTGAGGCGTCCTGATCTTGTCGTTCCCGTGGCAGCCCAGGTCGCCGTAGCACTGGTCATCGGTGAGGATCAGAAGCACGTTCGGACGCGACATCGGCTTCTCCTGTCCGTGGGCGAGGGGCAGCAGCGGCAGCGCCGCGGCGCTCCCCAGGAATCCCCTGCGGTTCATTGCTTGTCTCCTCCTTCAGGGAAGAGGATTCTATCACGAATGGCACGAATGGGCGAATGACACGAGTGGCCAGAGGGGTCAGGGGCCTGTGGCGGGGTCCTCGCCCTGCCGGAGCGCGATGGCGCCGGTGGGGCAGGCGGCGACGCACTCGGCAGCGGCCTTGCGGAGGCCCTCGGCCACCGAGCGGCCGAAGGGGACGGCGACGACGACGTCGAAGCCGCGCCCGATGAAGGTCAGGCCAAGCTCCTCGCCCGCCCGGGCGCACGCCTGGATGCATAGCCCGCAGCGGATGCACTTCCCCGGCTCATAGAGGACCAAGTCGTGTTGGGCGTGTTGGACGAAAGCTCGGCGTTCACCCTTGAAGCGGCTGGGGCTGGCGTCGAGGGCGGCGGCCCAGCGGCGGAGCCTGCACGAGTGCGGCTTGCGGCAGTCGCAGTGGAGGCAGCGGAGGGCCTCCTGGCGGGCCTCGGGCTCGGTGAAGCCGGCCGCGAGGCCGCCACTGGGCTCTACGCGGGGGCCGGGGCTGGCCTCGGCGAGGAAGGCCGCCATCTCGCCCTCCTTGGGCTTCCAGATGTGAGTGGAGTAGAGCTTGGGCGGGCCGACTACGGGCCGGCCGGCGAGGTACTGGCTGATTGAGATGGCGGCGGTGTGGCCGTCGGCGACGGAGCGGACGGCCATCTTCTGGGGGCGAATGGCGCCGCCGGCGGCGAAGACGCCTTTGAGCGGGGTCGCCAGCGTCTCCTTGTCGGCCTCGACGCCGGCCTTCGAGGCGGGGAGACCGAGCCGCTCGGCGTCGCCGGGGCGCAGCTCGCCCGCGGCGATGAGCACAGCGTCGAAGTCCGCCTGAAGCTCTGCGATGGTCTCGATGCGCTTGCCGAGGCGCAACTCGACGCCAAGCCGCAGGATAAGGGCGATCTCGGCGTCGAGGGCCGGGCGGGGCAACTTGTCCTCGGGCACGGCGTACTGGAGCATGCCGCCCGGCTTCGCGTGGTCGTCGAAGACTGTGACCGCGTGGCCGTCCTGGAGGAGATACCAGGCGGCGGACAGACCGGCGGGTCCGGCGCCGACGATGGCCACGCGCTTGCCCGAACTCGGCTTGCGATGGGGCAGATATGGCTCCGTAGCGGCGACGTCGAAGTCGCCGACGAAGCGCTTCAGCAGGCATATGGAAACTGGGGCGTCGTGCTGGCCACGGCGGCAGCCCTTCTCGCAGGGGGCGGGGCAGATGCGGCCGAGGACGGCGGGCAGCGGGATGTGCTCCTTCACCGTGGCCACGGCGTCGCGGAGGCGCCCGGCGGCGATCTGGCGGACCATCAGCGGGATGTTCATGTGCGCGGGGCAGACGGCGTGGCAGGGGCCGATGCAGTCGCCGAGGTGGTCGCTGAGTAACAGCTCCAGGGCCATCTTCCGCGCTTCGCGCACCTCATTGGTCTCGCTCTCGACGTGCATGCCGTCGGTGACCACGGTCGCGCAAGACGGCACGAAGCCGTGGCGGCCGCGAATCTTGACCACGCACACGAAGCAGGAGGTCGAGTGCTCAAAGCCATCGAGGTGGCACAGGGTGGGGATCTCGATGCCGAGCGTGCGCGCGGCCTCGAGCACCGTCGTGCCAGGGGGAACTTCGATCTCGTGATGGTCAAGAGTCAGCTTGGGCATAGGGGGCGCCAATGCTTCCTCGATAGGACCTATAGGACCCATAGGTCCTATGCGGTTCTCACTCCACCTTGATCGCGGCCACGGGGCAAAGGCTTCGACACGTCCCGCATCGGATGCACTTGGCGGCGTCAATCTCGTGCTTCTCATAGGGCTTCATGGCGATGGCGTCGGCGGGGCAATGCTGGGCGCACAGGGTGCAACCGATGCAGTCGTCGGTGACGAGGTATTTGATGAGGGCCTTGCATCGCCCGGCTGGGCAGCGGCCGGCGATGTGGGCCTCGTACTCGTCGCGGAAGTAGCGGATCGTCGTCAGCACGGGGTTGGGCGCGGTCTTGCCCAGCCCGCAGAGGCTGCCCTTCTTGATCATAGCGGCGAGATGTTCGAGTTCCTCGATGTCGCCCTTCTTCCCCTCGCCGCGCGTGAGGCGCTCCAGGATGTCGAGCATCCGCTTGGTGCCGATGCGGCAAAAGGTGCAGCGCCCGCACGACTGGTTCTGGGTGAACTCCAGGAAGTAGTGGGCGATGTCCACCATGCAGTCGCGGTCGTCCAGGACGACGAGTCCGCCGGAGCCCATGATGGCCCCCGCCTCCGTGAGGGCCTCGAAGTCCACGGGGGTATGGCCGAGGGCGGCGGGCAGGCAGCCGCCCGAGGGGCCGCCGATCTGGACGGCCTTGAAGCGCCGCTCCTCGCGGGGTGCCGTGGCGAGGAGGCCGGGGCAGGCGGGCGCCTGGCCCACGCCGCCGCCGACCTCCTCGACGACCTGGCGGATGGAGATGCCCATGGGCACCTCGATGAGGCCGCCGCGCGCGATCTTGCCGGCGAGGGCGAAGACCTTTGTCCCCTTGCTCTCCCGCGTGCCGATTGCGGCAAAGGCCGCGGCGCCGTTGCGGATGATCCAGGGCACGAGGGCATAGGTCTCGACGTTGTTGATTAGGGTCGGCTTGCCCCAGAGGCCGCGCTCAGCAGGATAGGGGGGGCGCAGGCGCGGCATGCCGCGCTTGCCCTCGATGGAGGCCAGCAGCGCGGTCTCCTCGCCGCAGACGAACGCCCCCGCGCCCTCCATGATGTGGAGGCGGAGGCTGAAGCCGCTGCCGAGGATGTCGGCGCCCAGGAAGCCGCGTTCCTCGAGCACGCGGAGCGCCTCGCGGACCCTGCGGACGGCGAGGGGGTACTCCTCGCGGATGTAGAGGTAGCCCTCGTCGGCCCCGACGGCGAAGGCGGCGATGATCATCCCCTCCAGCACGCGGAAGGGGTAGGACTCGAGGAGCATGCGGTCCATGAAGGCCCCTGGGTCGCCCTCGTCGCCGTTGCAGACGATGTGCTTCTTGTCGCCGGGGGCCTCGCGGACCTTGGCCCACTTGAGGCCGGTGAGGTAGCCTGCCCCGCCGCGGCCGCGCAGCCCGCTGTGGCGAATCTCGTGGATGATGCGCTCGGGGCCGCTCTCGGCCAGGCAGTGGCGGAGGGCCTTGAAGCCGTCGTGCGCCAGGTACTCCTCGATGTCTGTCGGGTCCATCTCCCCGCGATGCTCGGTGGCGAGATGCTGCTGGGGGCCGAGGAAGGCGGCAACGTGGGGGTCGCGGACGTCGAGGGAGTAGCGGGTCACGGGCGCCCAGGCCGCATCGGTGAAAAGGCTGTCGAGGAGCCTGCTGGCGGCGACCTTGAGGCGTCGGGCGACGCCGCGGGGGCGGAAGTGGCGCAGGATGATCCCTTCGACGTCCTCCGGCTGCACGCGGGCGTAGAGGGCCGGCGGATGCCCGGGCCTTACGATTTCGACCAGAGGCGTCTGGTGGCACATGCCCACGCAGCCGACTCGCTTGATGCGGGCGTGGACGCCGGCGTCGGCGAGCGCATGCTCGAGGGCCTGCTCGACCTTGCCGCTGCCGCGCGCGATGCAGCAGGAGCCGAGGCCGACGCGGATTTCGGCGCCATCGCCCTCGCTGGGGGGGCGCTCGGCCCACCGCTTGCGCTCGCCGCTCTTGTCGAGCTCCAGGAAGTCCCGCAGCACCGCGCCCACGCGGTCAGGCGTCAGGTGCCCATAGGTCACGTCGTCAATCTGGATGACGGGGGCGAGGGTGCAGCAGCCAAGGCAGGCGATCTTCTGGACGGTGAAGAGGCGGTCAGGGTCGGTGTCGTCGCCCTCGGGGATGGCGAGGTGGCGGACGAAGGCGTCGTGGACGAGGCCGGCGCCCTTGACGTGGCAGGCGGTGCCGACGCAGATGCGGATGAGGTGCTCGCCCATCGGCTTGTGGCGGAACTGGGTGTAGAAGGTGGAGACGCCCATGATGGCGGCCGGGGTGATGTCGGAAATCTCGCACACCCGCCGCAGCGCTGCCTCGGGCAGGTAGCGGTAGTGGCCCTGGAGGGCCTGGAGGATGGGGATCACCTTCTCCGGGCCGCGGCCGATCTCGGCAACCACCTGGTCAACGAATTGTGTATCCACGTCGGCCATCTCGTCCTCTTGTCGTGCCCGTCGTCGTCGTCGTCGTCGACTCCTGCCTCTCCGATCGGATCGAAGCCCAGGAGTTCGACGACGACGACGAGGACGACGACGAGAAAGAACCTACTTCCTCAGACCGATACAGAAGATGTGCTTCTCTCCGCGAATGATGATGCGCCCGTCGAGGAAGACGGGGCAGGTTCGGCACTTCTCCCCGAGCTCGGCCTTGCCGAGCTCCTTGAGCTCGCGTGCGGCGGCGACGAAGTGCGTGACGCCCTCCAGGGTGGTCACGAGCACCTTGTCGCCAGCGAGGCTTGGGGACGCCTCGCAGTTCTTCTCGAAGTCCTTCTCCCACACCCGTTTGCCGGTCCTGGCGTCGTAGCAGGTGAGCAGGCCGCCCGCGGTGAGGGTCCAGAAGAGCTCGCCGTTGGTGAGCGGGCTGGCGATGTCGGGCAAGCCGTCCTCGGCCTTCCAGAGGACGTGGGTCTTGGTCACGTCGCCGGTCCCATCGGTGCGGATGGCGGCGGCATAGGAGCCGGCGTTGGCGACATAGGCCACTGCGTTGGCGTAGACGGGCGAGGGGGCGATTTCGCCGCCCAGGCATTCGGCCCGCCAGAGCTCTTTGCCCGTGGCGGGGTCGTAGCCGCACACGAAGGGGTCACCGCAGCAGATGATCTGGTCGCCCGTCGGGGTCTTGACGACGATGGGGGTGGCCCAGGTCTGGGGAGTGTCGCGCTTGGTCTCCCAGGCGGTGCGGCCGGTGGCAGTGTCGAGGGCGATGAGCTTGGACTTCTTGTCGTCGGCGGTGGCCTGATCGTACTGGACGATGAGGAGGTTGCGCCAGGTGGCGAGTGAGGAGGCGTGGCCGTAGGAGTTCTCGGGGGTGCCGAGGTTGCGCGCCCAGAGGCGTTTGCCGCTGAAGTCGAGGGCTAGGACGTCGCCTGTGGCGAAGATGGCGTAGACGCGGGCGCCGTCGGTCGCGGGGGTCGAGGGCGCCCATCCCACGCCCTCCATCACCTTGGGCCGTTCGGCCGGGCTGCCGGGGATCCCCGTCGCAACATGCGTCCAGAGCAGCTTGCCCGAGGCCGCCTCGAAGCAGTAAACCTCGAGCCGCTCCTTGCTGGACCCCGTGAGGAAGATGCGGTCGCCCCAGGCGATAGGCGAGCTGGGCGCGCCGAGCGGCACCTCAGCCTTCCAGAGGATGCCCTCGCCCGTCTTGCCGTCCCAGGCCGTCGGCACGTTGGCGTAGGCGCTCACCCCTCCCCCCCCCGGGCCGCGGAAACGCGCGACGTTTCTGGCGAACTCCTCGTCGGAGGGGAGAGCCACGTCCTGCGCGGCCGGCTCGCGTTCGCTGAGGATGCTGGAGGCGGTGAGCGCCAGCCCCGCGCCAATCAGCGCCAACAACGCGGCAACGGCGGCGACGGCCCAGCGAGATAGGCGCGCGCGCCGCGACAGCGCATTGGGATCAGGGACCGCGGCGCGAGGCATCGGCAGCTTCTTGCGAAGCGCCGCGGCCGACTTGAGCGAGATGAGGCATACGGCGACCCCCGCAAGGAGCAACCAGCGTCCGGCGTTGATACGCTGGGAACCGTGGAAGAAGCTGCGGCGCAGGCGCACATCCAGCTCGCGGATTTGGGCCTTCAGCCCCTCATCCGTCGGCCGGTCGCGCAGCGCCGCCTTCAGCTCCGCCAGCCGGTCGGCCTTCCGCATGTCCTCCGCACGGCTTCGCAGCGAGTCTGCCACCATCAGGGCGCTCAATACGGCGGAGAAGACGCCGGCGACCACGGCAGTTGCCGCCGCGCCTTGATGCCAGGCCTGCCTGGAGACTGCGGAATGGCTGTCTTGTGTGCTGCTCATCTGGAATCTGGAATCTGGGATTTGGGCTCGGCCTTTCGGCGACGAAGCTCGACGGGACAGTAGTCGTAGCAGCGGCCGCAGGCGAGACACGTCCCGCGGTCCGCCTCATAGTCCTCGCGGCGACGGCGGACCGACAGGTAGATGAGCATGCCGCCGACCACCAGCCCCACCCAGGCACCGAAGAGCTGTCCGCCCAGGGCGAACCTGGCCCGCAGCAGGCGAGCCGTGGCATAGAGCTCCTCGCCCGGGACGCCGCTCTCGCGGAAGGCGTCGCTCTCGTCCGTCGTGCCCGCCACCTCGCCCATCTCCTCGGCCCGCACGCGTTCGGCAGTCTTCACAATGATGTGGAGCTTCGAGAAAGGCGTGCCGAGTGCGCCGCCGGCCGCGAAGCCCACGATGACCAGGAGCGGGAGCAGGCCGAGAAGCCAGGCGAGCCTTCGCCGCCCCGCCGCGCGCTCGGCAGGCGTCGGCGGCTCCACAGGCTTCTGGATCGCCCCGAACGGGCATGCGTCCTCGCACAGCCTGCACCGCACGCACTGTTCGGGCGTGATCGTCACCCGCCGGCTGGACGCCCTCGACAGCCAAGCCAGCACCACCCCGTAGGGGCACAGGAACCGACAGTAGGGCCGCCCGACAAACAGCCCCAGCGCCAGCATCGCGCCGCCAAAGAGCAGCATCCCCAGCGAGCCGCTGAGCCGGAAGAAGCCCACGAACGGGTCGTAGCGGCAGATGAGGAACGCCGCGCCCGTGGCCGCGAAGACCACCGCACCGCCCAGATACGCGTAGGCCAGGAGCCGCAGGGCGTGCGACAGCCACGCCGGCACCCGCACGGGATAGACCACGACCACATCCTGGATCGCCCCCAGCGGGCACACCGCCGCGCAGAAGCTCCGACCGAAGAACAGCGTAAAGACCAGCGGCAGCAGGAAGAAGGCAAGCACCGGCAGCGGCACCGAATAGGCGCCGTCGAAGAAGGCCACCGTGATATTCTGGATCGCCCCGATCGGGCACACGCAGCCCTGGCGCCAGAAGCCGAAGTACACCAGGCACGCGATCATCAGCGCGAAAACCCAGTTCCGCGATCGCAGCTTCAGCGCGAGAAATGTCGCGAGGACTAGCGACACGAAGAGCACCACGACGTCCACATATTGGGTGACGGCGGCGGCGGGACGGGGGTACTGGTCTTGGGGGAGTTGGTGGCCGGTCTCGGTGAACTCCGGCGGCGGGAAGCGCTCGACGCCCCAAGCCGCGGACCACGCGGCCAGGAGAACCAAGAACGTCAACGTGTGAATCCGTGACCTCAAGACTTCCCTCTCACGGGCGAGTAGCCTGGGCGGTAGAGATAGGCCCTCTCCGCCGGCACCCGCCGGAAGGCGTCCGCCGGACACGCGGCCGCGATGGCGCACTCATTGCAGTTCAGACACCGGTCGTGGCGCACCTGGAGGAAGAGCGAGCCGTTGCCGAACGCGCGGCAGCCCTCGACGCATTTCCCGCAGCCGATGCACAATGCCTCGTCAATCTCGTACTCAAAGTACGGGTCCTCGACGTAGGTGCGCCGGATGGCGGCGACGGGGCAGAGCTGGTTCTCCGCCGCGGTCGTCAGCTCGTTGGGCTCGGGCTCGAAGTAGCCAGTGCATAGTTCGCAGTAGCCGCACATGGCGAAGGCGTGGACGCACTTGACCGCCGATGGCTTGAGCACGCAGTTGGTCGCGCACTTGCCGCACTGCGTGCATTTCTCGGGGTCGAGCTGCCACACCTGGCGCGCGGCGATGCGGCGGGTGACAAGGTAGCCCCCGCCGCCCGCGATGGCCGCCAGCGCCACACCGCGCAGGCCGGCGCGAAAGAACTCGCGGCGCGGGATTCCGCCCTTCTCTTCTTGCATTTCGGCACCTCTTGATGCGTAACCCGCAACCCGTAATTCATAACCAGAGAGTACGAAGAGCCTCACCGCACGGGGCTTCTCTTCTCTTGTTACGGATTACGTCTTACGCATTACGGATTCTTCTCCGTCGTCCCCTTCTTCACAAACACCCGCACGCATTTGGCGGCGGGGTCGAGCACGAGCACCCGCCCCTTGCTGTCGGTCGCCAGGTCGAGGCCGACAACGTCCTTGTCAAAGGCATCGGGCGGGGCGACCACGGCCTCGAGCTTTCCCTCGTGGCTGTAAACCTTGACCCGCGGGATGCCCTTCTCGCTGGTCACGAACGAGCCGTCGGGCAGGAAGGCGAAGTCGGTGGGGTTGCAGCAGCCGCTGAAGCCCTCGATGCCGACCGCGGCCTTGCCCCAGGAGGCCTCCAGGTCGCCGCGGTCCACGGTGAACGCCTGGAGCCTGTGGCGGCCGGGATTCGTCACCCACAGTAGCCCGTCGCGGCCCAGCGCCAGGTCGAAGTGCGGGCTGGGGATGACGAAGCCTGCGATGTTCCGCGCCTCGTCCCTCTTCCCGATGAGGCCGAGGACATTGCCTGAGAGGTCATAGCGCACGACGGCGCGATTGCCCGCATCGGCAGCGAAGACGTTTTCGTCCGAGACCGCGACCGAGGTGAGGACGGCCTTCTCGCCCAGGCTGGGCCAGGCGGCCCGCCGCTCGCCCGTGGGGGCGAAGACCTCGATGTGGTCCTTCATCCCCACGTAGAGCGTGCCGTCGGCGGCCACGGCCAGGCACCGCGGCGGCGCGCCGACCTGGATGACCCCTCTCCCCTTCAGAGAGAGGTCTCCCGCTCCCGCGGGAGCGAGCGGGCGCGGGTTGGCGCCTGGGCCGGCACCGCGGCCCGACCCTCCTCCTACCCCCTCCCTGAGAGGGAGTGGGGTCGGATCGGGGCCGAATACGGCGACCGCCTGGTCGCCGGCGACGTATATTCGGTCATTGGCATCCACGGCCAGGCCGCGGGGCTCCTTAAGCCCAGGCTCGATCTTCCCCGCCTCGGCGTACCGGACCAGGCTGGGGTCAACCTTTCGGAACTCGGCGAGGTCGTAGGAGAAGTCCTTCCCCAGCCCGCTGCCCTGCTCCTCCGAGCAGCCGCCCGCCGCCAGAAGCCAGACGACGGACGACAGACGACAGACGACAGATGACAGACGACAGATAACAGAAGCCGGACGGGGGACGCGGGAGGCCCATCCTGTCTGTCCTCTGTCCTCTGTCGTCTGTCGTCTGGTTTTCACTTGTCCCTCGTCGCTCATGGCTGCTTCACATCCAAGCACACCATTCTCGTAAAGTCCCTGGCGATGAGCCGTCCGCCGGCGATGGCCATCGGCCCCCAGGCGTCGTGGCCGTCGGGCCACAGCCGCACCTGGCCGAGCGGCTTGTAGGCCACAGGGGTGGCCTCAGCCATCGTGAGCACCCCACGGTCGTTCATCGCATAGATCAGGCCGTTGGCAACCATGTAGGGGCCAAGACCGAAAGTGTTTCTGGGGCCGCTGGTCCAAAGCACGTTCCCGCCGAGGTCGGCGCAGGCGAGCTGGCCGTCGCTCCGCACGGCGTAGAGGTTGCCGTCAAGGAGGATGGGGGTGTGTTGGGGCGAATCGAAGACCTTCGGCTTCAGGCGGAAAGCGGTCTCGACGGTGATGCTCTCGCCCTGGTCCTTGAGCTGGAGCATAAGGCTCCCGGCGTTGTAGCCGCCGGTGAGAAAGATGCGCCCCTCGCCGACGACGACCGGCGTCGGCACCGTGGCGATGCTGATCTTCCACTCGTTGGTCTTCCACAGCAGCTTGCCATCCTCGGCATCCACCCCCACCACGCCGCCGCTGGCGCAATAGACGTAGGTGCGGCGGTCGCGGAAGTCCATTGGCACGACCGACGAGTGGGTCATCTTCCAGCCATCTGGGTTGGGCGTCTTCCAGAGTATCCTGCCCGTCGCCAGCTCCATAGCCATCAGGAGCGCCTCAGGCCCCCCGACGCCCAGGATGAGCTTGTCGCCGTCCACCAGCGGGCACTGGCCGGCGTACCAAGGGGGCACGGTGGCGTTGTGGTCCCTCGCTAGGTCAAGTATGGGCCAGCGCAGCTCGCCCGTGGCGGCGTCGAGGCAGCTCACGTGGCACTTGGGGCCTATGGCCACCACGCTCGTGTCGGTCACCGTGGGCACGGTGCGGGACATGCCGTGGTTGCGCTTGACCTTGACGGGATAGGTGAAGCGCCAGACCTCTCTGCCGTCGGCCAGCGACAGGCAGCGGAGGGCGTCGGCCTGTCTGTCCTGGTCGTAGTCGAGGATGTAGACGCAGCCATTTCGGATGGCCGCCCCCGCGTAGCCCTCGCCCAGGGCGAGCGACCAGAGCACCCGCGGTCCGCCCTCGGGCCACGAGCGGGCCAGCGGTGTGTCGTCGCGCGAGATGTTGTCGAGGCGGGCGCCGCGAAAGCGCGGCCACGACCCCGGCAGCTTGGCGGGCTGGCCATCGCCCCTGGTGAGCTTGCCCTCGAGCTTGCGGACGACGGCCTCAGGGGTGCCCGCCGGCCTGTCGGTGCCGGGCACCCTTGGCGTGAACTCCCCGGCCGGGCTGGCGCGCAGCCACAGCACGAGCGCGAGAGCGCCGAGGAGTGCCGCCAACGCCGGAATCAGCCTGGGAACAATCGCCATCTGACCTCGCCGCGGGAATGACGCCTCCACCCCTAGTCTACCAAATCCGCCTGAAATCCCCAAGCCGAAATGCTGCCGCGGCCGCGGCCCAGGGATTCGACGACGACGACGAGGACGACGACGATCACACGCGGGGGAGCTCAGAAGAAGTCCTTGATGACCTCGGCGAGGAGGTTGGGGTCCTGGGCCTCCAGGATGCGGGCGATGCGGGCTGAGGGAACCTTGAGGTTCTTGAGCGCCTTCTCGGCCCGTGCCCAGAGGCGCCGCCGCTGGCCCTCCGTCTCGGCCACCATCAGGTCCGAGACCAGCTCCCCGAGCTTCTGGAGCATCAGGTCGCGCTTGTGCTCGTAGTAGCGCTTGATGATACCGCGCTGATAGGGCGTGTAGTCCGTCATCCGGGCACCGCCTGTGCTAGGGGGAACGGGGGATGGTGCCTACAGGACCAATGGAACTTGTAGGACGCATGGGTCCTATTCGTCCTATCGGTTCCGGCTCTCGCGTGCTCAGGGTAGGAACTTCTTGGGGTTTCGGAGCTTTTCGGGGAGGTAGCGCTCGACGACGAAGTTGAGGCTGTGGGCGGCGAAAGCCTGTTGCTCGACGCGGACGCCCATCCGAATCATCTGCTCCATCGCCTTCTGCCACTCCTTGTGGTGGTGGAAGAAGGGGTCGTTTTTGAGCGCGTCCTTCGCACGCTTGATGTCAATCTCTTTCAGCGGCTGGGTCGGCAGGTCGTAGTCCACGATGTCCTGCGGTGTGACGCCGAGGTAGTGAACGGATGGAACGCAGAAGAACTCGTTGAGGTGGACGGCGTTGCCTGAGCCGACCTTGAGGGTGCGGTAGATGTTGGCATAGCCGTAGGGGTCGCCGTCGGTGAAGGCGTAGACGGGCATCCTGTAGGCGTCGGCAAGGCGGCGGATGAAACGGCGGCAGGCCCGCGTCGGCACCCCGCCCATGGAGATGAGGATGCAGTCCGCTGTGTCCCAGAAGGCGTGCTTGACGAGCCGCTGGAACATGGCGGTGGTCTCGATGGCGAGGATGAACTTGGCGGCTGTGCGAAAGGTGAGCTGCTCGACCTGAGGGGGCACGCTATAGGCCCCTGTGCCGAAGCGCGTGCAGTCTATCTCGATGTCTTCGCCTGTCGAGGGGTCGCGGTCAATGACGACGAGGCGGCCGGCGACGCTGCCGCCGTGCTCGTCGGGGATGAAGCCGATCTGCTCGCGGTTGAAGCCCAGCATCGCCTCCAGGTCGTCCATCACGGTATCGGATTCGGGCTGCTCGTGGAACGCGGCCTCGCCCCAAGACTTTGAGCGGTAGTACGCCTCTCGTTTGTTGATGATGTCGTCGTCCTCGACGACTGCCTTGGAGAGCGCGAGCATGCGGATGGACTGGGCGAAGGTCTTGACCGTCGCGTAAGCGAAGTCGCGCCGCGAGGTCCGCCCGCGCATTCGAAACGTGCCCGTGTGCGGGTCATAGCGCACGTTTGAGAGCGCGCGGATGGGAAAGGTCATGTGCGGCTTCCGCTGGCGGCGGATATCGGCGTGGATTTCCCGGGCCACAGCAACCATCCGCTCTAGGGCCTTCCCGTTGTCGTGCTTAGGGGCCTTCTTAGGCTTGGGGGCTTTCGTCGCCATGCGGGGCACTCTCCTGATGCGCGACCCGCGACGCGTGGCCCGTGAGAAGAGGGGAAGCTCGGGCGTATCTGCCTCGTCACGCGTCACGGGTCAAGGGTCACGCCTTCATTTCCTGCTCTTATGCAGCATGTCGGTTAGCGATTCGACGATTTCGCCCTCCTCGCGCTCGGAGAGGCCGAGGAGCTCGCGCAGCCCGATGCCGATGTGGGGGATGTACTTCTCAATGTAGGAGCGCTTGCGCTCGGCCTCGGCCTCGCGCCGCCGCCGTTTTATGTGCAGGCTCATCCGCCGTCCGCAGGCCTGGAGCGCCAGCCGTATCTCCTTGAGGATTTCGGGGTAATGGGCCACCGCCTCCTTGCTCTCGGAGGTGAAGGGGACCCAGACGCTGGCCATGTGGACGACGATGATGGCCGGACCGACGGGCAGCGAGCCGCTGGGCTGCGACAGCCCGTAGGGCCGCCACGAGATGCTGCTGACCGCCCGCGTGATGGCGCAGGCCGACTGCTGGTAGAGGAGCGGCACGCGATTGGCGAACCGATAGAGGCGCACCGGCCCCTCGTCGGGTATCTTGCCGCCGTAGGCCACGGCGGCCTCGATGATGAAGGGGTTGCCGCGGTAGACCGCTGGTGGGCGGCTCACCGCCGTGTAGAAGTCGCCCTCAAGCTCCTTCTTGACGCCTTTGAGGAGGAGTTCCTCGCCGATGGGCACGACGCAATCGGTCGGCGGGTTCATGATCTTCGCCGCCTGGATCGCGTTGTAGAGCGTCTCGGCCTCCTGGCGTGCGATGCGGCTGGGGCGGGCGTTCGGCTCGATCTTTGCCGACGCGAGAATCTGGTCGGCCACGCGCCCCGAGACCCGCGAGAACTCATGGGTGAGGAAGGCGCGGACGTTTCGCGCCCGTGTCTCTTCCAGCATCGCCATCAGCATCCCCAGCTCGATCCCCTGGGGGTGGGGCCTGATGACCTTCGGCTCGGGCGGCAGCTCCGAGGTCGCGCGCGGGAACTCCCGCGGGTCGCCGTCGGGCGGAATGTAGACCATCCGCACGTGCGGATTCGTGATCGCCGTCTGCTCCAGATAGGCGTCCACGCTCTGGCGCCCGCGCTGATACCGCGCCTCCAGCTCGATCTCCACCCGCGTCCCGTGCTCCCCGTTCCACTCGCACTCCGCCTCCGTGATCACCCGCGGCTCGTTCTTCTTGGTGTCTATCATCAGCTCCCAGCGGATCGCCGGCTTGCCGGCGCCGATCTTGGAGATGATGACCGCGGGCTGCCCCGTGGTGAGCTGGCCGTACATCGCGGCGGCCGAGATGCCGATGCCCTGCTGGCCGCGCGACATCTTGAGCCTGTGGAACTTCGAGCCGTAGAGCAGCTTGCCGAAGACCCGCGGCACCTGTTTCGCCACGATCCCAGGGCCGTTGTCCTCCACGATGACGCGATAGCGCTCCTCCTTGCGCACCTCGCGCACCGTCACCTTCACCTCGGGCAGGATGCCCGCCTCCTCGCAGGCGTCAAGCGAGTTGTCCACCGCCTCCTTGATGCAGGTCAACAGCGCCTTGCGCGGGTTATCGAACCCCAGGAGGTGGCGGTTCTTGGTGAAGAACTCCGACACCGAGATTTCGCGCTGCCCCTTCGCAAGCTCGATGGCCGACACGCGTCGCCGCGGCTGGGGCATCCGCTTGCCTTGGGTCTCGGGGGCCTCGGAGACTCCGGTCGGCATCGAGGGAGCCGTGAACTCCAGCTTCCGCTGGGCTGCTTCGTTTGACATCGCTACCTCGCGTGGTTGAACCTGTGCCAAGTGGTGCCGGAGCGGGCACTTGGGCCAAACGACCCTCGCTGGTAAAGGCACGCCCCCCCAACCCCTATGGTGCCTGGGCATTTTAGCACGCATATATTGTGAATGCAAGCGGTTTTTCGGAACAGCGTCGTCTGTCCGGCGCAAAGCGGGGCGCCGTCTGGTTCCACGCCCAGATCGCCACCGGAAAACTCGTCTGCATCAGCCAGGCAGTCTCCCCGCTACCCCCCGCCGACGATGGGCGAAGGATGTGCTGGGGGATGGTGAATTGCAGATTGCCGCTACCCCCGGCGAGGGGCAGAGGGGGAGAAAGAGGATGGGCGATGCGCGGACGTAGCTGCCAAGGATCGCCCAAAGAGGGCAGGCCCCGCTGGGGCGGCACGCGGCCCGCTCAAGCGCGTTACTGTTCCCTTGCAGATTCCGTTGACAAGCCCTCGTTGGCTCGCTACCATGCCGTCCGCTGCGTCTCCGCACCCCCAGGAGGTCTTACGTGATCAGGTTCGGCGGACCGCTCTTTGGCGTGGACATGAAGGACCCCGACGCCGTGGCAAGGGCCTGCCAGGCGCTCGGCTACGGGGCCATCTATTGCCCGGAGCTGAATCCCGACGACGAGCGCGGGGTCCAGGACTATGGCCAGGCCATCGCCCGCCGCGGCCTGATGATCGCCGAGGCAGGCGTCTGGATTCGCCTCGCAGGCCCCAAGCCCGAGGAGACGCGCGCCAACGTCGAGCAGGCCATCCGCCGCCTGCGGGTCGCCGACCTAGCGGGCGCCCAGTGCTGCGTGGACATCGCCGGGTCGTTCCACCCCGAGAGCTGGCACGGTGCCCATCCCGCCAACGTCGCCGGCGAGATGTTCGACGCCGCCGTCCTCATCGCGCGCACCATCATTGACGCCGTCAGGCCCCGCCGCGCGAAGTTCACCTACGAGATGATGCAGTGGACCCTCCCCGACAGCGCCGACTCCTACCTCGACCTTATCCGAGCCGTGGACCGCAAGGCGTTCGGCGTCCACCTCGACCCCACCAACCTCATCAACTCTCCCCGACGCTACTACGACACCGCCGCCGTCATCCGCGAGTGCGTCGCAAAGCTCGGTCCCCACATCGCCTCCTGCCATGCCAAGGACGTGACGATGGACCTCACCAACGCCATCGTGCACCTCACCGAGACCCGCATCGGCACGGGAAACCTCGACTACGCAGCCTACCTCGAGTGCCTGCATGCCCTCGGGCGCGACGTGCCGCTTATGATGGAGCACTTGCGGACCGCCGAGGAGTATGCTGTTGCCGCCGCTCACGTCCGCTCGGTTGCCGCCGCTAAGGGCATCCCGCTCCGGTAGCCCGGCACCTGGCACCAAACGTCTCGCGTGCGGAACTCGTGAACCGCCGCGCATGGTCCCCGGTTGGCGTGCCGTGCACTCGGCCGGCGCGCGGCGTTGACAGGGCGGGTCGAGCGCTGCTATAATCCGCAGGCGTCCCGACGAGCGATCCCGCGGCCGCCGCCCCTCGAGAGGCTCGGGACTTTCTCGGCTTCCCGAAGGCCCTGCACGGAGGAGACGATGAGCGAGCAGCCAGAAGAGGGCCAGCAGACCGCCCCCGCCCCGGAAGCTCAGGCCGAGCCCAGGCCCCCCGAGGAAGCTGGGGCGGCCCCCGAGCCGTCGCCGCCCCCCGCCGAGAAGCCCACGGAGCCCGGAGCCCCCGCCGCGGAAGCCAGTGCGGCACCCGCGCCCGAGCTTCCCGCGCCCGAAGCCCACGATACGGAGGCCACGGCTGCGATGCAGCAGCCGCCCCCCGCAGGGGAGGCCGAAGCCGCGAAGCCCGAGGCCCCGCCCCAAGAGCCGCCCGCGGAGGCGGAGAAGCCAGAGGAGGCCCCGTCGCCGCCCGAACCGGAGCCGACGGCGAACTACGATGGCCTCGACGCCGGCTTGGCGTGGTATGGCTTCGAGCCGTTTCGCCCGCCGGTACCCGTGGGCTACAGCCCCGCCGAGACCGAGGTGCCGGCCGCGCCGCCCAGGGAGCTGACCGAGGAGGAGCAGGAGACCCGCCGCCGCCGCATTCACGGACGCTTCGAGGCTCGGCGCAAGGAGAGCGAAGGCCGCAAACCCTGGTATCGGCGCATCCCGCTGGGCCTCCTGAGCATGGCGCCCATCATCATCGTGATGACCGTCCTTTGCATCGTCTACCCGCCGTGGAGCGGCATGCCCGGCCCAAGGGCGCCCCTGGACGAGAAACTCCTTTCTGAAAGCCCAGTGCCAGACCAAGCCGCTGCGCTCCGGGGGCTGGGGGTCCAGGAGGTCGTCCCCGCCGCGTCGTGGCAGGTGCTGCCCGGCGACGTGTTGCTGATGCGCGGGGCGGAGTCCACCGCGCGCCTGCTGGTCAGCTTGCCGCAGGGGGCCGCGAAGCTCGAGGTGGCCTGCCAGGTGTGCGTCCTCGAGCGCGACCGCGACTGGGGCGTGGCGATCACCCTCGACAAGAGCGTAGGCCTCTCCCTCAAGGCGCACCCCCAGCAGCCCAAGAGGGATTGCGTGGCGGGACAGCTCTCCGAGAAGTCCAGCGTCCGCTACGCCATCACGGTCAAGCCGCGCCACTGGTATGAGCTGAAGGTGCTCCTGGACGGTCAGGAGGTGCGCTACGTCTACAATGGCAAGACGCTGAAGGCGAGCGCTGTGCAGCCGGCCTTGTTGCCGCAGGCCGAGATCTCTGTCTACAACGCCCGCATCGCGCTGCGCAACTGGCGCGCAAAGCCCCTCTGAGGCCCCCAGAGGCCAGCCGGCGTGGACTCAGCCCAGGCGGCTGACTTGGGCAAGCGGCGGCGCCGAGCGGCTACAGCGCGGCCAGCATCTTCCTGAGAGCGGGGGCGCTCTGGCGCAAGCGGTCGGCGCCCGTCATGTTGGGGGTGAAGTCCTCGATGATCAGCGGCGGGCTAATACCCGCGTCATGAATGGCCTTGAGCCACCAGGGGAGGTAGAGATCGCCCTCCTCCATGCGGCACATCTGACCCGTCCGCCGCGTGCAGCCTAGCGGGTCAACGTCCACAATGACCCGCCGGTTGCCGCCGATGTGGACGCAGTCAATGTAGTCGCGGAGGACTGAGACGGCGAGGACGGGGGCGATCTCGCCCTCGCGCCCGAAGTTGGCGATGTCGAAGATGACCCCGATGCGCTCAGGGGAGAAGTGGCGGACGACGTTCCAGGCGAGGCCGGGGCTCGTGATCATCGTGCCGCAATGGGTCTCGAGGATGAGCTTGATGCCCATCGGGGCGGCGAGCCGCTCGATGACCTCGGCGTAGCGGGCGACGACGCGGGCGAGGAGTGCCGGGTAGTCGAATGGCTCGCGGGGATAGGCGGGCGGCCCGCAGCGGACGGCTTTCGCTTCGGCGACTGCTGCCCCCTCCAGGTGGAGCCGAATCGCGTCGTCGGGGTCGGTCACGCAGCAGGCGGGCACGGTGCCCCAGGGCTCGAGGCCAGCGTCGCGGAGCCGGCGGGTGAGCGCCGCGCCCTCTCTCACCAGCCGCTCGGGGGTGAGGTCGAACTTGTGGTTGCCCCAGTTGCCCCACGGCTTGTCGCGCTGGTCGGGCGGGATGATTCGCGGGCGGTACTGGTAGTAGCGGATGCCCAGCTCGCGGCAGAGGGCGATCTGCTCGTCGAAGTCCAGCTCCGGCAGCATGACCGCCGTGACGCCCATCTCCATTGCTATTCTCCTATCGTCCTCGTCCTCGCCGTCGTCCTCGGTTCCGCGTGCGACCATGCACGCCCTACCATCGGATTCTCGCCTCAAGGGTTCCGGGCGGGAGCACGATGTCTCCCCTCGGTGCCCGCAGGATGACGCCGCCGGGCGGCTTCGCGTCGCCCGCCAGTCTGAGAGTTCCAGTTTCACCCTTGGCTGAGTAAGTAAAGGAGCAGGGGCCGAAGTAGTGGGCGAGGAAGTAGTCAATCGCCTGTTCCGAGAGGGCGAGGTTGCCCGACTTCTGGAGGATGTTGGCCGCGTAGGCGCCGTCGCGGTTGAAGACGTTGTAGTTGACGACCGCGACGTCGGGCGCGCCCTCGTTCATGCACAGCGCCACGTGGCCGACGATGGCGGCGAAGCACTCGGCCCACCGCGGATCGGGCACGGCGATCTTCACGCGGCCCGCTAGCCCCTCCCAATAGGCATCAGCCTCCTGGAAGAGCTCATCGGCCTTCAGGCCGCGATAGTAGCCGAGGCCGGGGTCGGGCTGAAGCAGGCCACCATCGGGCGGATTCGGCTTGGCGAGGTCGAGCTGCGCCCAACCGCTCCTGCCGTCCCACTGGTGTCGAATCGCTCGTCGGCCGGGGAGGACGGGGCAGATGAAGCCCAGGGTCTTCGTCTCGCCGGCGGATAGGGTCAGGTCGAAACGCAGCGCGCCCGAGCAACCGCCCGTCGCCGAGGCCGCGGCCGCCTCGGACGGCGTCTTTCCGGCCAGAGCTAGTTCCCCGACCGTGTCCGTGGCAACGACGCCGGCGGCCGACGGCCTCTCGGTGGCCACGAGCGCGGGATGGCCCTCAGCGAGAAGCGCGTCGCCGGCCTCGCTCACCGAGAGGGCGTGGACAGGGAAGCCGGCCGGGCCGAGAGGACGGAGGGCGGCGTACAGGGCGACCTTTTTTTGCCCTCCCGAAGGTATTGGAACCTTCGGGAGGGGCGACGAGTCGTACCCGTGCGGCGACGACCAGAACGTCGCCCGCCGGCGATGCGCGGCGGACCTCGCAGACCTCGGTACGGACGGCGACGCCGCCTGCCCCCCACGAGCACCACGGAATGAGGTGGCCCCCGGCGCCGAGGCCGCGCTCGACCTTCACGCCGTCCATCGTGGGCGCCCAGAGCCCGTCCGCTTCGGAGTCGTAGAGCCAGAAGTAGATGCCGTAGCTGCCCACGCCGGGAGAGAAACAGCCCTCTGCCTCGACGAAAGTCTTCAGCACGTCGAGCGTGTTGGCGATGCCGATGGGGATATGAATCCGGCCGCGGGGGTCCAGCCGCCCGCGGGGCGGCGTTGCCGATTCAGCGGGAGCGGAAGCCATCAGCAGCACTCCCAGGGTGACGCGGGCCAGGCGCAAAGCACCCATCGGTCGCATCCCCCCGACCTTGACAGGTCCTATGGTTGCCATAGGTCCTATCGCAGCAAAGGCACGCCTCACTTCAGGGCATACCCGATCAGCCGATAGATGAGCTTGGCGGCGGTGAACTCCGAGACGACCTGGCCGGTGATCGGGCAAAGCTCCACGACGTCGAGGGCCACGATGCGGCACTGGGCCGCCACGCGGCGGAGGAAGCTCAGAGTCTCATACCAGCCCGGCCCGCCCGGCTCCGGCGTGCCCACGGCCGGCACGAGCGAGGGATCGAAGTAGTCGAGGTCAATCGTGAGGTACACGTTGCCTCGGAGGAGGCCAAGCGCCCGCTCGGTCCAGCCAGGATTCACAACCATCTGGTGTGCGAAGAAGACGTGGTGGCCGCCCTTCTCTATTAGGACGGCTTCATCGGCCGAGAGGCTGCGGATGCCGACCTGGACGGCTGGGTGGCGCTCGGTGACGCGGCGCATGGCGCAGGCGTGGCTGTGGGGTGTGCCGTCGTAGGTCTCGCGCAGGTCGGCGTGAGCGTCGAGCTGGAGCACGGTCAGCGGGCCGCAGATGCTCGCCGCGGCCTCGACAAGGGGCGGGGTGATCGAATGCTCGCCGCCGAGGGCGACGAGGAGCTTGTCGTCGGCCAGCACCCGCCGCGCCGCCTCAGCAATCCGCTCGGAGGCCCGTTCATAGGGCAGGCCCCCCACCTCGACAGCCGGGAGCGTAGCAACACCAAGGCGATAGGTCTCGCGGCGGAGCTCTTCGTCGTATAGCTCTACTTGGTGCGAGGCGTCCACGATGGCCTGCGGGCCGCGGCCGGTGCCCTTGCCGTAGGTGGTCGTGGCCTCGAAGGGTACGGGCAGGACGGCGGCGCTGGCGGTCTCGTAGGCGCAATGGGGCGGCCCGATGCCGAGGAAGCCGGGGAAGTCGCACGCCTCTTCCATAGGAGCCCATGCTATGAGGAATGCAGGAAGGCAGGAACAGAGGATTGCCAATCGCCGATCTCGGATCCCGGTCAGCAGTCAGAAACCAGCAATCAGCATTGGTTTCTTCTCCTGCATTCCTGCCTTCCTCATGTCGTGATTTCATAAGAGGACGGCGCAGGCGACAACGGTGGTCCAGAGGCCGTTCTTGTCGCCGAAGGCGCTCTGGGTGCAGTGGAAAGTGCGGACGATCTGGCCGGAGAATCGCCAGATGGCCTTCTTCTCGTCGTAGCTCTTGTCGGGGTCGAAGTCCACGCCGAGGATGGTGGCGAGCATGCTGGCGGCAAGGTCTTCGGCGTAGTCGCCCGCCGTGTCGTCGGTCTGCCCGTAGCTGTGGTGCTCGGAGAGGTAGCCGTAGTGCTCGGGGTTCTTGGGGATGGCCACGCCGACCGAGGCGGCGAGCAGGCGGTGGGGCTCGTTGGTCGAGTTCTCGCTCATCACCACGTGGACGAGTTGCCCCGGCCGCAGGAGCTGGAGGCCGAGCTTCTTGGGCAGCACCTTGCAGTGGGGCGGGAAGATGCTCGAGACCTTGACCAGGTTGAAGCTGGCTATCCCCGCGTCGCGGAGCGCCAGCTCGAAGCTGGTGAGCTTCTCACGGTGGCGGCCCACGCCATTGGTCAGGAACAGCCGCCGGGGCACGTACCCCGTCCCCACCACTCTCCCTCCGTCCCCCGCTGCTCGCTTTGGCATCCCGGCTACCTCCTTGGCCAACGGCCCCATGCCCAAGCGTCCACGAGCGACACCGCCTCCCCGCCCAATCGCCAACACTTATACTAGATTCTCCGCGCGCGTGCAACCCCGCTTTCCACCCTGCACGGTCCCGGCCGGCCCCGTGCTTGCAAAGGAGGTTTTGACACTGGCGCGGCTTCGCGCTAGACTAGCAGGACCTTTCTACTGGTTTCAGCGCGCCCACGGAGGCACTCGTTGTGAAGCACATCCTCTCGGCCCTGGTGCAGAACGAGCCGGGCGTGCTAGCCCACATCTCCACGCTGTTCGCCGGCCGCGGCTTCAACATTGACAGCCTGACGGTGGGCGAGACGGAAGAGCCGCAGGTCTCCCGCATGACCGTCGTCGTCGAGGGCGACGAGCAGATCCTCGAGCAGGTGATCAAGCAGCTCCGCAAGGTGATCACCGTGCTGAAGGTGCAGGACTTCAGCGGGCGGGACTACGTCGAGCGCGACCTGATGCTGATCAAGGTGAACGCCCCGTCGGGGCGCCGCAGCGAGATCATCGAGCTGGCCACGCTCTTTCGCGGCAAGGTGGTGGACGTGAGCCCCAACGAGTTGATGATCGAGCTAAGCGGCCCGGAGAAGAAGCTCGAGGCCTTCATCGCGCTCGTGAGGCCCTTTGGCATTAAGGAGATGTGCCGCACAGGGCGCGTGGCCCTCGCGCGCGGCCCACGGTGAGGGGCGAGGGAGGGAGGGACGAGGCGGCCCGATGTCCAGTCGGCAATCCGCAGTCGGCAGTCGGCAATGCCTGGGCCTGAGGCCCAGTCGCGGCGCGCGGCGCGCGGCGCCGGGCGCCGAGGCCGGCCCGCTGCCCGCCCAGCCCCCACGCCTGCCCACGCCCGCTCCAAGCCTTCCCCATCAGAAGCTCACGCTCTACGCCGGCGGCGCACTCGTCCTGCTCATCCTGCTCGTCATCGTCCTCTTTACCCCACGCGCGTCTCAGCGGCCGCTGGCTCTCGTGCCCGAGGGGCAGACCTCGGTGCAGGTGATTGACATAAGTCGCCTGCTGCGTAGTCCAGTCTACCAGGCCGTGCGCGCCGCCGACCACCCGATCGCCCGCGAGAACGACAAGATCGAGGAGGAGTTCGCCCTCAACCTCGAGCGCGACGTGTCAGTGGTGGTGGACACGGACGACGCGACAGTGCTCATCGGGCGCTTCCGCATCAGCCGCATTCGGGACAGCTTCGAGGAGTTGATCGAGCTCGAGGAGAAGCGGATCAGCCGCAGCCGCCCAGCTCCCGTGAAGCTGGAGCTCCGCGAGGGCGACGTGGAGGGTTATAAGTACCTCTATTGCAATCAGGAGGGGGTGGACCGGGCATTCGCGACCATAGGCTCGAGCATCGTGTGCTTTGGGGACCGCTGGGGGGTGCGGCGGATTCTGAAGGCCCGAGCCGGCGTGCGGGGGCCCGTGCTCGACGACGATGCCTTCGCGGCAGCCTACTCGTCCGCTCTCGCGGGCGGCGCCATGCTCTACCGCCTCGAGAAGCCCGGGGGGAAGCTCCTCAGCTCGAAGCTCAAGGAAGTCCTCGGCGCGGCGGGCGACGGCGTGCGGGCGGCGTTCTTCGCTGTCGGCGCGTCCAAGAAGGCGGTCGGGCTAACCATACGCCTCGTCTGCCGCGACGCCAAGGCTGCGGAGGAGCTCGAGCTTCAGCTCGGCAAGGCGAGCACACAGGTGGCCCTGCGGCCGCTCCTGAGCGCTGATGCCTCGCTGCGCGTGAGCCGGGGTGGCGCCCTCGTCGTCCTGGAGTCCGCCATCCCGCTCGACGGCTTCGACGAGATCGTCGAGAAGGACAAGCGCGGGCTGGTCTCCAACCTGATACTTGCCATGATGGCTAATTGAGGCGGCAAGAGGCCGACATGGCCACAGAGTCCCACCAGCCTGCACCCCGGCCCATCCCCCAGCACCTGCCCTTCCTCACCCTCGTCCTGCTCCTCCTCATCGCCCTCCACGCCTTCCACGGCCCAGTTCGCTCGTGGTTCTCCGGACGCTATCGGGCCGAGACGCAGTTCCGCCGCGCGCTCGACATCTGTCTCGACGAATACGTTGACCCCCGCGCGCCCGCCGAACTCATCCACGGCGCCATCGAAGGCATGGTCGAGGCCCTCAAGGACCGCCACAGCGCCTTTCTCACCCCAACCGTTCACCAACGTCTCAGGGAGCACGAGGAGGGCCGATACGCCGGCCTGGGCATCAACATTGACCTCACGAGGGACGAGCGGCTGGTGATCACCCGGGTCTTCGACGACTCGCCGGCCCTGGCCGCCGGCCTGCGCCCCGGCGACATCATCCTCTGGGCCGCCGAGCACGACCCCGACGGCCTCAAGCAGCCCGCGAAGACTGACCTCACCACGGTGAGGGACATCACGCGAGTCTCCGCCGTCCTGCGCGGCAAGGTGGGGAGCAAAGTCACCCTCGGCATCCGCCGCAAGAAGACGCCGGCCGACCTCGCAAAGGCGGGCCTCAAGGAGTCCGCGGGCGCGCTGAAGGGCAACGCCACGGAGGACCTCGAGATCACAGTTGTCCGTGCCGAGATACGCCCCCCGCTCGTTGAGGTTAAACTCCTCCCCGACCGCATCGGCTACCTGCGGATCATCAACGACTTCCCGGACGACGCGACCCGCAAGGTGCGCAAGGGCCTCGAGGAGGTTGTGGCACAGGGCGCCAAAGCGCTCGTGCTCGACCTGCGCGGCAACCAGGGCGGCTTCCTCGACGAGGCCATCCGCATCGCCGACCTCTTCGTCCGCGACGGCGTCATCGTCTCCACCAAGAACCGCTACGAGAGCGAGAACCGCGTCTTCCAGGCCTCCCCCGGCGGCCCGGGCGAGGACCTGCCCATGGCCGTGCTGGTGGACGCCGGCAGCGCCTCGGCCGCCGAAATCCTCGCCGGGACCCTTCAGGACCACGGGCGTGCCAAACTCGTCGGCACCAAGACCTATGGCAAGGGCGCCGTCTCCAAGCGCTTCCCCCTCGGCGACGGCTCAGGCATCCTCCTGAGCACCGGCCGCTACATCCTCCCCAAGGGACGCACCATCGAGGGCATCGGCCTGGAGCCCGACCTCGTCGTCCATTACCCGTCCCTCGACGAGCTCAGGAGTCTGCCGCCCGAGGCCCCAAGGCCCGACCCCCAGCTAGACGCCGCCGTCAAACTGCTCAAAGACCAGTTGACCACAACAAAGTGAGAAGAGGGATGAAGGGATGAGAATGGCATTTCGCCTGGCGCTATTCTTGACATTGTGCCCCCTGGCCTCAGCCGCCGACCCGGACTTCTACGTCCGCAAGGCCACGTGGCAGGAGACGCTGCTCGCCTCGCGCGAGGCGCTCATGGCCGCCGAACAGGCCCGGCTCGAGAAACTCACCGACCCCGCCACCAGGCAGGTGCCGGCTAGCTTCCAGCCCCTTGCCACCGAGGTCGGCGATGGGCAGAACGCCACCCGGCGCGTCAAGGTGCGCGTCGCGGGCCTCGACCACCTGTGGCTCATCCACGCCGCCGCGAAGAGCGACGACCCGCAAGACCGTGGCCCCTCAGGCGCCTGGGCCGAGGCCATCCTCGTCGGCAAGGACGGCAAGAAGGTGCGGCTCGACGACCTGAAGCCCATCATAGCCCGCGGCGCCGTCGAGCACTTCGGCCAGCGCGACCCCGCGCCCGCCAAGAAGGGCCAGGCCAGGGCGCGACAGGTGAAGGTCGGCCGCAAGGAGCTGGCCTACGGCCTCATTGTACACCCATTCGACCCTGCGCAGGGAAAGCCCTACGGCGAGCTGTGCTACCGCCTCGACGGACAGTTCGACCTCTTCGAGGCCACCGTGGCCGTCCTTGCTCCCGGCAAGAAGGCCCCCGGCATCACCTTCCACGTCAGCCATCTGCCGGCCAGCGAAACCCTTGCCCGCGAGCGCGACCGCGCAACGCTCTGGACACTCGTCGAACGCGACTTCACCGACCCCGCAGCCGTCCGCCAGATGGCCCGCGAGCGGGCCCGCGGCATCTGGTCAGACGACTGGCGGCCCGGCCAGCTCTCCAAGCTCGCCCAGCGCTACGCCGGAGCGCTCCCCGCCAACCACCCCCTGCGCGCCGCCGCGGGCAAGGCGGCCACGCCAGCCGACGTGTTGGCCGTCGCCAAAGCCTATCACGAGTCCCACGACGCCGCCGAGCAGATCGCCCAGGCGCGCACGGTAAACCTCAAAGCCCTTCGCCTCGCCATCGAGGACCTCACAGCCACCTTTGGCCCTAAGTACCCGCGCGGGCGCCAGCACCTCGACCGCCTGGCCGCAATAGAGAAGGCCGACCCTGCCATCCTCGCCAAGACGGGCACCGAGGCCGAGCTCCAGAAGGCCAGCCAGCTCGCCGCCGAAATCGTCTCGCTCCAGCGGGAGGCCCTGCTCGACAACCCCCTGCTCGACTTCGACAATCTCCTGGTCATCAAGCGCGGCGCCAGAAGCCCCAAGATGGGCCTCCCGCAGAACTGGCAGGGCAACTGCTCCCTGCCCCGCCGCGGCTTCGACGACGAAATCGCCGTCCTCAGCCACCTCAAATCAGGCGGTCGCCTCACCACGCTCCACAAGCCCAAACGCGACGCGATGGTGGCCGACCTCGACCTCCACTTCGACGCCGACCGCATCCTCTTCTCCTCCCTCGACGAAAAGGGGCTCTGGCAGGTCTTCGAGCTCGACCTCCCGAAGGGTCCAATACCTTCGGAAGGTTATCGGGAAGGCCGCCAGCCACGCCAAGTCACTCGAGGCCCCGTGGCCGAGGTGGACAACTACGACGCCTGCTACCTTCCCAACGGCAAGATCATCTTCGACTCCACCGCGGCCATGCAAGGCGTGCCCTGCGTCGGCGGCTCGGACCACGTGGCAAACCTCTTCCTGATGAACCGCGACGGCTCAGGCATCCGCCAACTGTGCTTCGACCAGGACCACAACTGGTGCCCGACCGTGATGAACGACGGCCGCGTGATGTACACCCGCTGGGAGTACGGCGACACGCCCCACTACTTCACCCGGCTGCTCTTCAAGATGAACCCCGATGGCACCCAGCAGATGGAGCTCTCGGGGAGCAACTCCTATTGGCCGAACTCCACGTTCTACGCGCGCCCGATTCCCGGCCATCCGTCGAAGGTCGTCGCCGTCATCTCCGGCCACCACGGCGTGCCGCGGATGGGCGAGCTCGTCGTCTTCGACACGGCGAAGGGCCGCCGCGAGGCCGACGGCGCCCTCCAGCGCATCCCCGGCCACGCCAAGGCGGTCCAGCCCATCATCGCGGACGGCTTGGTGAACTCCTCGTGGCCGAAGTTCCTCCACCCCTGGCCCCTCAGCGAGAAGTACTTCCTCGTCTCGTGCATGCCCCAGGGCGGTGCCCCGTGGGGCATCTACCTGGTGGACGTCTTCGACAACCTCCTGCCGCTGTGCACGCTGCCGGGCTATGGCCTCTTCGAGCCCATCCCGCTCCGCAAGACCCCACGCCCCCCCGTCATCGCCGAAAAGGTGAACCTTGCGAGCAAGGAGGCCACGGTCTACCTCACCGACATCTACGTGGGCGATGGCCTCCGAGGCGTCCCGCGCGGCACGGTCAAGGCCCTCCGCGTCTTCGAGTGGCACTACGCCTACCAGCACATGGGCGGCCACCAGAACATCGGCGTGGAGGCCGGCTGGGAGCCCAAGCGCATCCTCGGCACCGTGCCCGTCGCCGACGACGGCTCCGCCCTCTTCCGCGTCCCCGCCAACACTCCGCTGGCCGTCCAGCCCCTCGACGGCCAGGGCCGCGCGCTTCAGCTCATGCGGAGCTGGTTCGTCGGCATGCCAGGAGAGTTCGTCTCTTGCGTCGGCTGCCACGAGTCGCCCCACAGCGGGACACCGAACAGCTACACGGCAGCCGCCCAGCGCACCCCCGCCGCCATCGAGCCCTGGCGCGGGCCGGCGCGCGGCTTCAGCTTCCCGCGCGAAGTCCAACCCGTCCTCGACGCCCACTGCATCCGCTGCCACGACGGCAAGCCGCGTCCCGATGGCAAGGTCATCCCGAACTTCGCCGACACCAAGCGTGGCCAGGGCGGCTTCACCAGCTCCTACCTCGCCCTTCATCCCTACGTGCGGCGGCCAGGCCCCGAGAGCGACTACCACCTGCTCCGCCCAGCCGAGTACCTCGCCAACACCAGCGAGCTGGTTCAGATGCTCGCCAAGGGCCACCAGGGCGTGGCCCTCGACGCCGAGGCCTGGGACCGCCTCATAACCTGGATTGACCTCAACGCCCCCGACCACGGCACCTGGACCGAGCACGCCGGCGAGGCCCGCACGAAGCCCCAGCACGACCTCCGCGCCCGATACCGCAAGCTCTTCGCCAACATTGATTCCGACCCCGAAGCGATCCCCCAAGCCGCGAGCTACAAGCCACAAGCCACAAGCCGCAAGCCACAAGCCGCAAGCTCTGATTCTGAGATCGCAAATCGCAAATCGCAAATCGCAAATCCCCCCGGCTGGCCCTTCGACACCGCCGAGGCCCGCAGGCGCCAAGCCGCCGCGGGCCCCCAGACCACCAGGACGATTGACCTCGACGGCGGCGGCAAGCTTGAGCTCGTCCTCATCCCCGCCGGCGAATTCGTCATGGGCGACCCCAACGGCGAACCAGACGAGCAGCCCCTCAGTCGCGTCCGCATCGAGAAGCCCTTCTGGCTCGGCCGCACCGAGATCACCAACGCCCAATACCGCTACTTCGACCCCGCCCACGACAGCCGCTACATTGACCAGCACTGGAAGGACCACACCACCCCCGGCTACCCCGCCAACGCCCCAGACCAGCCCGTCATCCGCGTCTCCTGGCGCGACGCGATGGCCTTTTGCGACTGGCTCTCGCGCAAGAGCGGCCTCAAGATCACGCTGCCGACTGAGGCCCAATGGGAGTGGGCTTGCAGAGCGGGCACAGCCACGCCGCTGTCCTACGGCGGCCTCGACGACGACTTCTCCAAGTGGGGCAACCTCGGCGACCTCTCGCTCCGCAAGATGGCCGTCAGCGGCGTCAACCCGCAGCCCATCGCCAACCCATCGCCCTACCAGGACTTCCTCCCCAAGGAGGCCCGCTTCAACGACGGCCAGATGATCTCCTGCGCCGTCGGCAAGTTCCAGCCCAACCCCTGGGGCCTCCTCGACATGCACGGCAACGTCGCAGAATGGACTCTCTCGGCCTACAAGCCCTACCCCTACCGAGACGACGACGGCCGTAACGACGCACCCCGCGACCTGAAATCTGGAATCGGCAATCTGGAATCTCAGATGGCCACGCTCCGCGTGGCCAGGGGCGGCTCCTGGTACGACCGCCCCAAGCGGTGCCGGTCCGCCTTCCGCCTCGCCTACTACGACTGGCAAGGCGTCTACAACGTCGGCTTCCGCATCGCCTGCCCCGCCGACGGTCCCAAAGGCCCGGCTACGGCGGCGGCCAGGTAGTGTGGCATCAACTGAAAGGAGACGGGGCAATGAGCGTGACAAGGCGAAAGTTCATCGGCGGGAGCGCGGTGGGCCTCGCGGGTGCGGCGCTGTTGCGCGAGCTGCTGGCCGGCGAGGGGCCGGCGCCGAGAATCCGCATCTCAGCCCGACACTTCGGCTCCAACCTCGAGAACGCCAAGAAGGCGGGCATGGACGGCGTCGAGGTCGGCGTCGGCGGGCCGCCCAACCTCGCCATCGCCGACCCCAAGCACCGCGCGAAGATCAAGGAGCAGGTGAAGGCCACGGGCATCCTCGTCTCGTCGCTCTCGATGGACTTCCTCAACGGCCGCCCCGTGCAGACCGAGCCCGACGCCGTCGCGTGGCTCGTCGCCTGCATCGGGGCCGCCAAGGACCTCGGCGCGCCCGGCATCCTCGTCCCCTTCTTCGGCAAGGCCGGCCTCAAGGAGGGCGACGGGTTCAAGAAGGACGCCGTAGACGCCCTGGTTGCCAAGCTCAAAGAGGTCGCGCCGCAGGCCAAGAAGGCCGGCGTGTGCCTCGGCCTGGAGAACACCCTGTCGGCCAAGCTGAACCTCCAGATCCTCGACATGGTCGGCAGCGAAGGCGTGGCGGTCTACTACGACATCGGGAACTCGACGGGCGGCGGCTACGACGTGCCCGCGGAGCTCCGCGCGCTCAAGGGCCGCCTCTGCCCCTGCATCCACTTCAAGGACGGCGGCAGCTACCTCGGCGAAGGGCGTGTGAAGATGGAGCCAGTGGCCGAGGCGCTCAAGGCCATCGAGTTCACCGGCTGGATCGTCCTGGAGACCGCCTGCCCGTCGAAGGACGCCGTGGCCGACTGCAAGCGCAACGGCGACTACATTCGCAAGCTCATGGGCATCGCGGGGTGACCTATGGCGCGTCGTTCGCCACGGAGCGTGCGCGCAGAGCAGCGGCCGGACTTCGCCAGATTGGAGAAGGCCCTCTGCCGCCAGGGGGAGCCGGACAGGGCGCCGTTCTACGAGCTGTTCTCGAACATCCAGCCCGAGGTCCTCAAGGCCATCGGGCAGCTCGAGGAAGCACCGCCCCCCGACGCTCCCGCCGACGCACGCGAGGCGCATGCCTGGCGGCAGCACATCGCCTATCAGGTCGCCCTCGGCTACGACTACGCGAACTGCGGCGCCTACGGCTTCGGCTTTCCCCACGGCGAGAACCCCAGGGCAATGACCGCCCAGGGCGAGCGGGCATACTTCCTCGCCAGCTCCCACACCATCGCGTCCCGCGCCGACTTCGAGCGCTACCCCTGGCCCGACATGGCGCGGGTGGACTACTCGCCGCTGGAGCGCATCAGGGCCTTCCTGCCCGATGGGATGAAGGTCATCCCAGGCTCCTCGGGCGTGCTGGAGAACGTGATGTGGCTGCTGGGCTACGAGGGGATCAGCTACCTGCTCTACGAGGATGAGGCGCTCGTGCGCGACATGTTCGACGCCGTGGGCGCCCGCATCGTCGAGTACCTGGGCAAGGCCGCGGCGCTGGATGTCGTCGGCGCCGTACAACTCGGGGACGACCTGGGCTTCCGCACCCAGACCCTCATCTCGCCCGCCGCGCTCCGCGAGTTCGTCTTTCCCTGGCACAAGCGAATCGTCGAGGCCGTCCACGCCCACGGCAAGCCGGCCATCCTCCACGCCTGCGGCAACGTCGCTGAGGTCATGGAGGACATCATCGCCTGCGGCTGGGACGCCAAGCACTCATTCGAGGACGCCATCGAGCCGGTGTGGGAGGCCAAGGCCCGCTGGGGCGACCGCATCGCCCTATTGGGCGGCTTCGACATGGACAAGTTGTGCCGCATGAGCGTCCCTGAGGTGCGGCGGCACACCCGCTTCCTCATCGAGCGGTGTGCCCCTGGAGGCGGCTGGGCGCTCGGCACGGGCAACTCCGTGGCCAACTACGTCCCTGTCGAGAACTTCCTGGCGATGCTGGAGGAGGGGCTTGCGGCGGGGTGCCGCGGTTAGACCTTCTTCTTGCGCTTCTCGACATACTTCACGCCCTCGATGTCCCTGAAGTGCGCGTCCTGCGTCCAGATCGTTGCGTCGTAGGCTCGCGCCGTAGTCAGGATAATGCTGTCAGCCATAGGCAGGTCTGAGTCAATGCTGACGGCGGCTGCCTCGATAGCGAGTTCCTCGTCAAGCGCCACGACCAGCCCTTGTCGCATTAGCGCCGCGGCCTCGACGGCCTGCTCTTCGCCCCGGTTCCTCATTACCCAGTGGAACACCTCGAAGATACAGATGCTGGGCACGACGATGCTGCCCGCGTCCTCTATAGGAGGGGCAAAGAACCCAGCGTTCGGCCCTCCTCCGAGATACTCAACCCAGCCAGAGGAATCCACGACGTTCACAGCCGGTCCTCTTCTTCCCGCTCGAAATCCGTGTTCATACCCTTGAGGAACCCACGCATCTCCCTGACGTCCCGGACTGGGACGAGGATGACGTGGCCCCGCAGGCGGACCAGCTCGACCTTTTGCCCGGGACGGATTCCCATTGGCTCCCTGATCTCGCGGGGGATCACAATCTGGTACTTCGATGAGACCCTCACCGCAGCCATTCCCTTACCTCCTTCCGTCGATCCTACCCCTGTAAGACGATACCATGATCGATGAGCCTTTTCAAGCTATGCCCCACGCACGGCTTGCGCCCAGAGGCCGACCGACCTAGAATGCAGCGGAGCACTATTGACTTCTGCATGAGTAATGCAAGGAGTTGTCGTGCCGAGCAAAGTCGAGGGATCTCTGTTTGTGGCGCTTAACAACAAAGATTCCTCGACTTCGCTTCGCTCCGCTCGGAATGACAACGGTGCGGCGGCGTTGCATTAGTTATGCAGAAGTCAATAAGGCCCATTCGCCGTGCGGCCCTCGGGCGATCTTGAGACTGGAGCATCGCATGGCGTGCAATCGCAGGACGTTTCTCAAGGCCTCCATTGCAGTTGGAGCTGTTGGGGGAACCTCGATGGCTTCTGGTGCCAGGGACAAAGCTGCCGCCACGGAACAGATGGTGACCTTCACGCGGCGGGTTCCCGTCCGCCACGAGGTGGACGTCTTTGTGGCCGGGGGCGGGCCGGCGGGGATTGCGGCATCGGTGGCAGCCGCTCGCCAGGGGCGAAAGGTGTTCCTTGCAGAACGCCACACCTGCCTCGGCGGGATGGGCACGGCGGGCATGGTGCCCGTGTTCATGCAGTTCACCGACGGCGTGAACTTCCTGGCGGGCGGCATAGGCCGCGAGGTGGCCGAGAGGCTGGCCACGGCCAGCGGCTTCCCGCTCCGCGACGGCCTGCCCATCAAGGCCGAGGTGCTCAAGCGCCTCTACGACCAGCTCCTTGCCGAGGCCGGCGTGGACTTCACGTTCGAGACCATGCTCGTCGGGGTCGAGAAGGACGCGGCGGACCGCGTCGGCCACGCGGTGCTGGCCGCCAAGAGCGGCCTGTTCGCGGTCAGGGCCAAGATTCTCGTGGATGCCACGGGCGACGGCGATCTGGCGGCCTGGGCGGGCGCGCCCTTCGAGAAGGGCGACGCCGACGGCGGCCTCATGCCCGGCACGCTGTGCTCCTTGTGGGCCAACGTGGACTGGGAGGCCGTCCGCAAAGGCGGCCTGGGCGCCGGCGAGAGCCGACTCGAGGCCGCCTTCAAGGACAAGGTCTTCACCATCGAGGACCGCCACCTGCCCGGCATGTGGCAGGTCGGCGACAACATCGGCGGGGGGAACATCGGCCACACGTTCGGCGTGGACTCCACCGACGAGCGCTCGGTGACGAAGGCGCTCATCTGGGGCCGCAAGGTGCTCCTCGAATACGAGCGCTACTACAAGCAGTACCTCAAGGGCTTCGAGCGGATGACCCTGGTCGCCACGGGCTCACTGCTGGGCATCCGCGAATCGCGCCGCATCATGGGCGACTATGTGCTCTGCCTGGAGGACTTCAAGAAGCGAGCGGTCTTCCCCGACGAGATCGGCCGCTATTGCTATCCCGTGGACATCCACGCCTCGCGGCCCGACAGGGCCAACTACGACCGCTTCGCCGAGGAGTTCAAGACCCTCCGCTACGCCAGGGGCGAGAGCTACGGCATCCCCTATCGCATCCTCACCCCGCGGGGCCTGGCCAACGTCCTCGTCGCCGGCCGCTGCGTGAGCTCCGACCGCTATATCCAGGGCTCGATTCGCGTGATGCCGGGCTGCTTCATCACGGGCCAGGCCGCGGGCGTCGCCGCCGCCATCGCCATCGAGAAGGGCGCCGACACCCGCGGCGTGGCCGTCCGCGAGCTTCAGGCCCGCCTCAAGAAGCTCGGCGCCTTCTTGCCCAACTGCTGAGGAGCGAGACCGCGAATCACGCGAGCGTGGATCTCCAGAAGTCGGATAGCGACGCCCTGAAGTTGTTCTCCAGGCTTCGGTTCGTGAAGTACGGCGGCGGGATCTATTGGGTGCCATTCGGTTGGTAGCTCGCGGCGTGGCCGTGCCCGAGCTTCAGGCCCGGCTCAAGAAGCTGGGCGGCTACCTGCCGAACCGTTCAAGAGGGATAGCCGTCCGGAGGAAGTGCGATGCTTCGGCGCGGCCTGAGGGTGTGGCTCCTGTGGCTCGCCGCCAGCGTGCTGGCCGCGGAGCAACAGAGCGGCACGATCGCGGAGGGGACGCCGTGGGCGACGGCGTGGTTCGCTCAGGACAGCGGGCAGCCTGGGCCGACGGTCCTGATCGTGGGCGGAGTGCACGGCAACGAGCCCGCCGGGGCGCGCGCCGCGGCGCAGGTCCGCCACTGGCCCATCGCCCGCGGCAAGCTGGTCGTCATCCCGCGAGCCAACGAGCTGGCTCTCCGCGAAGGAACGCGGCTGCTGCCCGATGGCGAGGAGCGCGACCTGAACCGCAGTTTCCCCCGCGAGGCCGGCGAAGAGCCCAGAGGCGAACTGGCCAAGGCGCTCTGGGCCTTCGTCGGCGAGGTCCGCCCGGCGTGGCTGCTCGACCTCCACGAGGGCATCGGCGTCCGACAGCAGGACGCGAAGACCACTGGCAGCAGCATCATCCACGACGGGCGCGCCGCCACAGCAGCCAAGGCGGCGCGCCTGCTCGAAGCCGTCAATGCCACGGTGGCCGACGTGGACCGCAAGTTCGTCCTCCTGGACGGCGCCGCCCGTGGCGCGCTGGCCCGCGCCGCGAGCGAGCGGCTGGGCGCTCATGCCATGCTCCTGGAGACGACCTGGAAGGGCCAGCCCCTCTCGCTCCGCGTCCGGCAGCACCGCCTGATGGTGCATCGCTTCCTCACCGACCTCGAGATGCTGGCCGGCGGCCCCGACGTCCTCATGCCGCCCGAGCGGTCCGAGGGAGAGGTGCGCGTGGCGCTCTACGACGCCGGCGGAGCAGGCGCCAGCGTGGCCATCCTCGAGAAGAAGATCGCAGGGACGCCTGGGGCGCGCGTAGAGCGGGTCGGCCCGCCAGAGATTCTCGCGGGCGCACTCGGCCAGTTCGACGTTCTGGCCATCCCGGGCGGCAGCGCAAGCCGTGAGGCGAAGGCCATCACCCCGGAGGGCCGGGAGGCGATCCGCAAGTTCGTCGCCGCCGGCGGCGGCTACGTCGGTGTGTGCGCCGGGGCATACCTGGCGACCTGTAGCTACGCCTGGTCGCTCGCAATCCTCGATGCCAGGGCCGTGGACACCGAGCACTGGCAGCGCGGCACGGGCGACGTGAAGATCGAGCTTACGGCAGAGGGCCGGCGCATCCTGGGCGACCAGGCGGGGCTGATTGACATCCGCTACGCCAACGGCCCCTTGCTGGCGCCGGCCGAGCGCCCGGACATCCCCGACTTCGCCCCCCTCGCCCTCTTCCGAAGCGAGATCAACAAGCACAACGCCCCGCAGGGCGTGATGCCGGGCACGACGGCCATCGCCTGCGGCGCCTGGGGCAAGGGGCGCGTATTCGTCTCTAGCGTCCACACCGAGGGCACCAGGGGCCTCGACGCCCTCGTCCACCGCGCCGTCCAATGGGCAGCACAGAGAGAGCCGCGATGAGGCCGACGCCCTCCCTCAGCACGGCGCCCCTTGCCATGCGGCAGCCTATCGGAGTGCGGCATGCCGCTCCGCAAAGGCCCTCTGAGGCACCCACTGCGCTTCCGCCACGGAATGGCACAGGTGGCTAAGTGTTGGAACAAACGTACCGCACGCCCGGCATCGCCGCTTGTCAAGTCCAAGCCATTCCCTCAAAGCACCGACTTGGGCCCCCCCTGGCACACTGACACCAATGCCCTCGAGGGGCCGATTCGCTGGCCTGGGGGAGGGTGGGGTTCCACTTCCTGGCTCAGTGGTCATGCGCGCCGTCCCGCCTGGCTACCAGCGGAAGAAGCGGTAGGGGTCGTCCCACTCCTCGGGCCGGTCGAGGTAGAGGCCGGCCAGCCAGCGGCCCTGGGTGGGTGGATCACAAGGCTCCATCCGAAGCTCGGCCAGCCAGAGGGTGCCGGGGGTGCCGTGCCAGACTTGGAACTTCGTGCCCTTCCTCGCCGTGTCGTTGGCCTGGACGGTGAAGGTGAAGGTCCTCCAGTCCTCTTCTGGGGCGAAGTCCTGGTAGTCGAAGAACGAGCGCCAGGTGGCGGTGTTCTGGACGGCGAGGGTGACTCGGGCGTGCTTGCTCATCCCCCGGGCTTTCGCGCGCAGTGAGATGCGATACCATTGGCCCTTCTCGATGGGCATGTCGTGCTGGGCGAGCATGATGCTGGCGGGCTTCGCGCCTGCGGGGGGTGGAGGAAGGGTGAGGCGTTGCGCCCAGGTGCCGTCGGCCAGCTTCTCGCGGGCCGAAGCAGGCTTGGCGTCCGAACTCACCTGCCAGCCGTCGGCCACGCCGTCGCCATCAGCGTCCACCCCGAAATCGCCGTTCTTCAACAGGTTCGGCGGGGGCGCGCCGGCCCCCGGGGGCTCGGCGAAGCGGGCGAGGAGCGGGGTGTCGGCCCCGACGCCCAGGTTGCCCAGGAGCCGCGAGACCAGACAGCTCACGCGCCGGAACGTGCGACGTGTCGGCATCTTCTCGGGGTCGAACTGCCAGGGGACCAGTTGGCAGAGGACCACGTTGGCCCCCTGAGCCAGCCCCACGACGCCGCCGTCGGCCAAGAGGTCCAGCTCGCGCGGGTCGCGGTTGTGCACGTCGGCGGGGCCTGTGCCAGCCAGAAGCGATTTGGCGCTCGGTGGCTCGAAGTAGGAGGCGATGTGCTCCCCCTTCTTCATCGTCACATTGAAGGGGAGGAATGAGCGTGCCTCGGCCTCGCCGAGGCCGATGGCGAGGACGCTTCCGCCCTGTTTGAGCCAGTCGGCGATGGCGGCTTTGTGCGGCGCGAGCGCTGCGCCGCCGCCAGGCCCCACGATGAGCGTCTGGTTGGGCCTTAACTGCCCGCCGCTGAAAGGGGCGATGCGGATGCCCGCTTTCTCAAGATGCGCGCGGCCGGCCGGCTCGCCCGCATAGACCGCTTCGCGTCTCGGCGCAGGCTTCCAGGAGCTGATGTAGCTGAGCAGGTTCCGCGTGAGGCGTTCCGCCGCGGGATCGCTCTCCGTGCGGCCGGTGACGTCCAGTTGGCAGAAGATGAGGACGCCCTTGCCCTCACGGTATTCGAGGAGCGGGCTGTATTGGAGGCTGTAGCCGCCGTCGGCGATGGGGAGGAAGTCGCCGCAGGCCGGTTTCTCGATTAGGACGGAGACAACGGAGCCCTGGTTGCCGCAGCGCCAGACGCGTGTGACGGGGATGCCACACCAGGAGACGCATTGGCCCTGGATTGACCTCGTTGTGTAGGTCAATCGCGGCGGGAGCAGGGTGGCTGCGCCGCGCCAGTCGCGCAAGTTGTCCGGCGTCAGCCCGCCGAGAGACGGGTGGTCGGGCACGCGGGGGAAGACCTGGCGCAGGCCATACTCGGTCACTCGAAAGCCCAGGCGCTGCTCGAGGGCCGCAGAGGTCTGCTCGAAGACGAGCACCTTCAGCCCGTCGCGGACGCGGCGGATGTCGGGCGCCGGCCCCTTGGCCGTCAACGCCCCCTTGCCGATGATGAGCAGCTCGAAGGGCGCCAGGTCGGCGCTCGCCCCGACGGGCTGAGCCGATATTCCCAGCCCGTTCAGCAGCTTCGCCGTCTCGCCCTTCGGGTCGAAGAGGGCGATCCTCGAGGCCGAAACCACCGCGGCCGCGGTCGGCGGGGGCAGGACGTGGACCGTGAAGCTGTCATCCTGGTCCTCCCGGGCCTCGCCCGAACTGAGCCTGACCTTGACCTCGAGCTTGTATGCGCCGGGCGCCAGGTCGCGTGGCAGGGGGAGGCTTATCGGGATTCGCACCTGCTCCCCCGTCCCGACGCTGACTCTCTTCTCGTCGCGGATGGCGTTGGGCATGGCGAGCAGCCAGCGGCACTCGCCGGTCACGGGCACGCGGGAGTTGTTGATGACCACGATCTGCTTCTCCACCGTTTCGCCGGGCAGGAAGTTGTGGTCCTTGCTGGTGACGCGCGCGGGCTTGCCAGCGATGTAGGCGAGGAGGGGCATGTTGTTGCGCAGCATCGCCTGGCCATATGGCGTGGCCACCCAGTCCTTCCGCTCGAAGGCCAGGTCCATCCGCTCGTAGCGCTCCTCGATGTAGTCTGGGCTGAGGCCGGGGCGCTGGAGCTGGTCCCAGGCCACAGGCAGGTCCTTGCGCCCCTTGTCTACTCCGTCGCGGAGCTTGAAGAGCAGGCCGTGCTCCCAGGGGGAGTTGGCCGAGAGGCCCCAGGTGCGGAAGGCGCGCCAGTTGTCGGTGGCGTACTGGCCAAAGACCGGCCCGCGCTCGTCGAGGAGGTTGGAGCCGAGCTGGGTCGGGTAGTCCCAGCGGTGCCAGCCCGCGCGGGTCTTGGCCTGCTGGGCCTCCCAGCGTAGGTTGGCCTTCTCCCGCTCGCTGATCTTGAAGGCAGCGTCGCCGAAGAACTGCGCGTTCCACTCGGCGAGGCAGAACTCCCAGGGGACGACGGCGGAGCCGAACTCCCGCTTGCCCCTGAACCAGCCGCGATACATCGCCCAGTCCCACGAGAAGGGCGCGCCATACTCGCACAGGAAGACGGGCTTGACGCCCCTGGCCGCCCAGGGCTCAAACCAGTCGGACATTTCCTGGATGGGGACGAAGTTCGGGTAGAAGTTGCTCGCGTGGAGCGAGCCGATGTCGCCCGCGTGGTGGTAGACGATGCGGGAGGGGTCGAGGGCCTTGATGATGGCCTCGGCGCGGCGGGCGAGCTTGGCGTTGTTCGCCGACCAGGGGCCACGCGGGATGTCCCCCTCCTCCGCGCCCATCATGTCGGGGTTCATGTCCTCGCCCGAGCCCGTGGCGTTATGGCTGGTGGAGTAGGCGACGACGGAGGGGTGGCCACCCGCGACCTGAGCGTAGAAGGCGGCATGGCGGGCGTAGCCGTTGGCCGCATCTGCATCGGGCGCCTTCCAGTCGTAGTGGCCGAAGTGCGGCTGGGAGAGGGCGACGAGCATCCCCACGTCGTCCGCCGCGCGCAGAATCTCCTCGAAGCTCAGATGGGTGCCGGGCTCGCAGCCGTAGTTGTGGGTGTAGACGAAGTTGATGCCGAAGCTCTTGAGGCGCAGGAGGCTCTCCCTCGCCCCATCGTAGCTTGCCCAGGCGGCGCCCACCTGCGCGTTGTCGAGGGGCACCGCCGACAGCCAGATGCGGCTGCCGTTGAGATAGAAGTCCCGCCCGTCAATCCAGAACTCTCGGAAGCCGAAGCGCACGGGGAACGCCTCGTCCACCACCGCGGCGCCGGGCTGCTCCAGGAGCGTCAGGGCCGCCGAATAGGTGTTCTGCGGGGTATGAATGTCCCACAGCTTCTCGGGCCGCCACTTCTCCGTGAAGGCCAGGCGTCCACCCTTGAGGTCGCTGGCCTTGAAGGGCCCGCTCGTGAACTGTGCCTCGTTAGCAGTGCGGCCTTTAGGCCGCATCTGATTCGACGGGCTGAAGCCCGCACTACAAACGGCGCGGAGGGCGAACTGCGCGTCCGCGGCCAAGCCGTCGAGCGCGGCGCTGAAGGTGATCTCACCCTTGCGCACGGACGTGGCGACCCTCACGTCGGCGATGCGCGGGCCGGGCGGCGTGGCGACGAGCCACACGTCGCCGCACAGCCCCCGCCGCGCGACCCGCCCCGCGACCTGGCGGGCCGACGACGTGTCGCTGTAGGAGAGCATCACGCCCTTGAGCGGCAGGGCGATGACGAGGAGCGAGAGCACGTGTCTGCCGCCCGGGCGGCAGGCCGCCGTGAGGTCCACCTCGCCCGCGGGGAAGCGTATGTCGCCCGCCTTCTCGCCGTCCACGAAGACCGTCGCCAGCGAGTTCACATACTCCGCGCTCAGGGCGATGCGTCGCCCGGCCCATTCCTTTGGGACCGTGACCTCTCTTTGATACCAGGCTGCCGACACCCCGCCCAGCTTGGCCTCCGCCCAGCTTGGGTGGGGGTGGACCGTCTGGCAGTCCTTCTGCATGTAGTCCGTGATTCCCGGCCAGGAGCCGGGCACCTTGAAGTGGCCCCATCCACGCTCGGGCACCTTGTCGCTCACCATCGCCTTGGGCGCGCGTCCCTGTTCCGCGCTTTCGCGCGAAAGCGCGGAAGCGGGCTGCCAACGCCACAGGCCATTGATGCACAAGCGCTCCCGCGTCGGCGTCGCCTCGCGGTGGGCCTTGTCCAGCTCCCACACCGCCCTCACGCCGCTGGGGAGTGGCGCGGCCTCGGCTCCGCCTGCCGGGGCGCTGGGCAGCGACAACACGATGGCCACGATTGCGGACGGCCAGCATTTCCACATGGCGGGCTCCTATCAACCGGGCCTGCTTCCTCGTCCAGGCCCCACGATACTCCGCAGCGATGCCAATGTCATGCGGCGGCTTGGGCTCAAACGCGTGTTCTGCTTCGACCCGCGCTTCGATGAGCAGGGCTTCGAGGTGCTGAAGTAGCCCCGCCCTTCTGCGGGCACGCCAGACCCGTTCTTCCGCCAGGCCGGATCTACTTCGCGGGTTCGAGCTTCACGTAGTCGAGGCCGACCATGTGGCGCTTGACGGCGGCGGGGTTGGCGCCCGTGAGCTCGATGGTGAGCTTGTGGTCGCCGGCCTCCAGCGCCCGCTCGCCGATGACCTTCGGCCCGGTGGTCACGACGCCATTGTTGTAGAGATCGAACGGCTCGCCGAGCTTTGCGCCGTCGAGGTGGAACTGCACGATCGCGTAGTCCACCGCCATGGTGAGGTTGACGACGATGGCGTACTTGCCCGCCGTTGGGACTGGGAGGGCGAGGGTGAGCCTGTCGCCCGGCCTCGCGTCGCGCCACCAGAGCTGGCGGTCGTTGCTCCAGTTGTGCTGGGCGATGTGCTGGGTCTCGACGACGCCGCCGGTGCGCTCGAGGAGTTCGAGGGTTTCGCCCTCAAGCGCGCCCTGGACCTTGACGGGTTGAGGCGGCTGGGGGATGGGTCGGGCGGCCTCATCGGGGGCGGGGCCGCGGTTGCTGGTCGCGCCTGGGCGGGCATACCAGTAGGCAGTCGCGGCGTAGCCCACCGCGCAGTCGGCCCAGTGCCACACCTCCAGGTCCACCTTGAGGCCCTTGGCGAACGGGATGGCGTCGAGGGCGCGGGTGCGGGTGACGACGGTGTGTCCCTGGTTGGCCGGCCCGTCGCAGCGGACCTGCGAGGCAAACGGTCCCTGGAAGAGCGCGGTGTGGCCCCAGGCGTAGCCGTAGTAGTCCTCGGAGCCTGTGCCGAAGTGTGAGGGGAAGCCCTCGCCATCCACCCAGATCTTCTCGTCGCCCTCGCCCCACCAGTCGCGGACGGGGTTGAAGACGCACAACGTGTCGCCGAGGTAGACGCCTTTCCCCGTGGCCTCGACGAAGTTCCAGTCGCTGTGCGGCCGGGTCTTTATGGGGCACTGCTGCCGCCAGGTGGCGTGGAAGTGCATCGAGCGGCTATCCCACACCCAGTCGGCCACCGTGGCCCGGAGCGTGATGGCGACCTTTTCCTTGCCAAGGTTGGCGATGGTGAGGCGGGCGGACTTCTCGTAGGGCATGGCCCAGCGGCAGGACATCGTGCCGTCGGCGGCCACGGTGCGATACCAGCTCTCCAGGACGTTGAGGCCCACGCCGCTGCCGAAGAAGTCGCCGAGCGGGCACCAGAGGGTCTCATCGGCGTCGAAGCTGGCGCGCAGCACGGTCGAGCGAAGGGCCTGTTCGAGGCGCTCGGCTGGCACGCCCTCGAGGCGGGCCTCGAGCAGGCGCACGGCAGCGGGACCGGTGGGCAGGTCCACTGTGGCTTCCTGGCCCGGCTCGATGGCCCGCTGGAGCGCGGCCAGCCTGCCGGCCGGCGCGCTCGGGGGCCGCTCGAGGGCCTTGCAGACACTCCCTACGAGGAGCCTCTCGGCCTCGTAGCGCTCCATCGTAAACGACGTGACGCTGGTGCCTGGGGGATAGGTGCGGTACTCGATGTTGAACCAGCGCCCTGGGGGCGGAGCGTTGGGGTTGCCGGGGCGGGCCTCGTCGTAGGTGATCTTGCAGGACTTGGCATAGGGGATGGGCAGGTAGAGGTTGAGGGCGGCGCCGCTGTTGACGATGGCCAAGGGCTTCGGCACGAAGAGCTTGCCGCTCATGAGGTCCTGCATGGAGGCCTCGATTGCCGGCTTCTCGGCCTCGTCGAGGTAGAAGCGGAGGATGCCCTTGGGGGGCTGGCCGCCGGACCAGAAGCGGACGATGGCGCCCGGCCCCTTGACCTCCAGGAGCACACACTCGCGGCGGCCCGCGACGTTTTCCCAGCGCAGGTCACTGCCCAACCCGTCCATATTGTCCGTGTTCGCAAACCAGCCGTTGGGGTCTGCGGGGGACTTCGAGCGGCGGTCGTAGCTGCTCGCCTGGCGGCAGACGTATTCCGGCTTCGGCCAGCGGGCCACGGCCACCGGGTCCACCATCTCCCCCAGGAGCGACTCGAGGGTCACCGGCGCCTGGCCCCCGAATGCCGCGGCTGCCCCGAGCCCTAGAGCCGCAGCCAAACCCATCGCTCGCGACGCTCTCCCCACGAACAGTGCTCCTCTCCCATGCTCTCAGAGTGCGGCGGAGGGGGTGTGGCGCTCGCGGATGTCCTCGACCTCGAAGAATTCGCGGCGGCGGAAGCCGCACAGAGCCGCGATGAGGCTCGTGGGGAACATCTCGACGAGGTTGTTGTTCTCCCGCACGTTGCCGTTGTAGAAGCGCCGCGCCGCCTGGATGCGGTCCTCGGTATTCACCAGCTCCTCCTGGAGCTGGAGGAAGTTCGCGCTCGCCTTCAGTTCGGGGTAGCGCTCCACGCGCACCAGCAGCGCCGCCAGGGCGCGCACCAGCTTGTTTTCCGAGGCCGCCTGGCTCTCGGGCGAGCCCGTGTTGGCCACGCACTCCGCCCGCAGTTGCGTCACCCGCTCCAGCACCTCGCGTTCGTACTTCGCGTAGCCCTTCACGCAGTTGACGAGGTTGGGGATAAGGTCGTAGCGCCGCTTGAGCTCCGTGTCAATGTTGTGCCAGGCCTCGTCGCAGTGGTTCCGCGCCCGCACCAGGCGGTTGTACATTCCGAAGACGAACAGCAGTAGGACGAAGACGCCGATGGCGACGACGATGGCGGGGTCCATCTTGCTCCCTCTCAACCGCGATACAGGTACTGCGGGAAGAGGCCCACGATGTCCACTAGCTGCTGGAGGCGCCGGGGGACTTCCTCGACCTTGAGCCGGCGGTTGAAGGAGAGGGCCACGGCCTGGCGCTCGATCTCAATCGAGAGGTCGCGGTGGGCCAGCAGGTACTCCATCATGCGCGTGTGACAGATGTCGTAGGCGAACTTGCGGTCCCGCGAGCGGACGCAGAAGGCGCGGGAGAACTCCAGGGACTCGAAGTCAATGTCGTCGAAGCCTAGCATCTGGCCGAGCTTGGAGAAGATGCCCTCGGGGTAGATGCGCAGCTCGGGGAACTCGCGCGCCTGCTCGGCAACGAAGAAGCTGAAGTAGTGGTGATGGGTCTGGCGGCGGCCCTTGGAGTCAGTCGAGTGGGTCTCGTAGTGGTAGTCGAAGACGAGCACAGGGAGGCCCCCGTAGGTGCCGCTGAGGATGTTGAAGGCGTAGCGGTTGTCGCCCCGGCGGAGCGCATCGAGGAAGCCGTAGCGGAGCGGGATAGCCTTGTCGCGCCCGGGGTTGAAGTGGAGGCCCAGCCGCGCGGCGAGGGCGGCGAATGCCTCGCGCCGCTTCTTCTCCCACAGATGGCCCAGCACCGCGAACGCGACGACGACCGCAATGCCGAAGATGATGAGGGCCACCACGCCGCCGGGCATCCACGCCTCCTGTCACGCTCACTACTTCTCTTGTGCCCAGCGCCCCACGCCGCCCACGCTCCCCCGGAGTCTATTCGCCCCGCGTCCCTTGTCAAGCGCGCTTGAGGGTCTGGAGCCATTTGCGTTGTCTGCGGTAAAGCGTTTCCGGAGCGAGGGGGGAACTTGACCATTCCCTCCCGAAGGTTCCAATACCTTCGGGAGGGTAGGGCTCAAGGCGCGGCGGCGGGGTGGAGCGTTACCCTCCCGAACGTATTGGAACGTTCGTGAGGGAGGGAGCGAGGGGAGGACTTGGCCATTCCCTCCCGAAGGTTCCAATACCTTCGGGAGGGTAGGGCTCAAGGCGCGGCGGCGAGGTGGGGCGTTACCCTCCCGAACGTATTGGAACGTTCGTGAGGGAGGGAGCGAGGGAAGGGGTGTGGTGAGGGTAGTTGACCATTCCCTCCCGAAGGTTCCAATACCTTCGGGAGGGGATGGCCAGTCTTCCCAGGGCTTCGCTTCGCCCTGGGCTATCGTAGTTCGCCCCTTCGGGGCTGCGCAGATCGAACGACCGGAAACCGGGGTCGCGTCGTGGGCAGGGGCTTGACAGAGTTGGCCGCGCGCGCTAACGTGCTCCAGGGGAGGGAAGGAGCAGGGGCGTGCGATTCGCAGCGGCAGCGCTGATGGCGCTCGCGGCGGGTGCGGGCATCGCCGCCGAGGGCGGGGTTGTGAGGGGGGAGTGGCCGAGCTATCTGGGGCCGCTGGGGAACTTCAGCGAGAACTCCGGCGCGAAGCTCCTGGAGGACATGACCCAGGCACGCCTCCTCTGGGAGAGCGAGGAGAAGGGGATAGGGTTCGGCAAGGCCCACACGGGCGCGGGCAAGTCGGGGGTGGGGAAGGACTTCCTGGGCCTCCCGCCGGGGGGCGAGGCCAGCCCCATCGTGGCGGGCGGGCTGGTGGTGATGTCGTACTTCGCGCCGCGCGGGCAGGTGTGGGACGCCGAGGTCGAGCGGCGGATGGGCAAGGCGTTCGAGCGACACGTCTGGCTCGTCGCCGCCGACGACGTTGTGATTGGGATGGACGCGGCGACGGGGAAGACGCGGTGGAAGACAGTCTTCGAGGACAAGGGGATCAACACGGGGGCGGGCAAGCGCGGCGGCTGGGCGGTGACGCCGTGCGCCGCGGAGGGACGCGTCTTCGCCCTCGGCACGACGGGACGCCTCTACGCCCTCGACCTCGCCACGGGCAAGCCGTTGTGGGAGTCCGACATCGGGCCGGTCCACAAGCAGCTCGAGGCGGCGAAGGCCAAGGGCCTGGCCGAGAGGCGCCTCGTGCACGTCTCGCGGCCCTACGGCATGCTGGTCGTGGCCGACGGGGTGTTGCTCGCGCCCGACTGGAACTGGGGGCTCCTGGGCGTGGACCCGGCGAGCGGGAAGACCCTGTGGCACCTCGGCCAGGGGGGGCGGGAGATGGTGCTGTCGGGCTACAACGCCCCCTGCCCCGTGCGGGTGGGCGGGAAGAGCCGCGTCGCGTGCGTGAATATGAAGGGCGACCTGCGCCTCATCGAGCCCAAGACGGGGCGCATCCTGTGGACCGTCGCCCTCAAGTGCGAGCACCTCACCCAGCCCGTGGCGGGCGACGAACACCTCTTTGTCTTCGAGCCGAACCCCACCTATAGCGGGGAGCCCGGCGCCAAGCCCGGCGAGGTCAATCGCTACGGCGTCCTGGCCGCATATAGACTCGACGAGGACGGGGCGAAGCGCGCCTGGGCGCTGCCCGCCGAACACGTCCACGAGCTCCACCTCGACGGCGGGCCGGGGCGCAGGGTGATTCCCCGCGACGGCCTGGTATACTATCTGTGTTGGGGCAAGAAGGGCGCCGAACGCCACAGGCGGCTGCTCATCGTCCGCGAGAAGGACGGCGCCATCCTCAAGGCCCAAGACGTCGGCGCCGACCACTTCTACCTCTGGGGCGACAGGCTGATCACCGTGAGCGACCTCCAGCACCGCCCGCGCGCCGCCAACCCGGAAATCTGGCAAATGCACACGACCGACCCCGCGGACTTCCGCAAGCTCGGCGCAGGCTGGCACGTCAACAACCCCCAGAACCGCGTGCACATTGCCACCGGCGGCTACGAGGTGCCCGTCTTCGAGGCTTTCGCCGACGGCTTGATGTTCTGCCGCGTCATGGGCGGCATCCGCTGCTATGACCTGCGGCGATGAGGGGCGGCCGCATGCTCAGAAGGGAACGGTTGATGGAACTGAGACGATGGCTGGGGCTTCTCCTGGCGACGCTGGCGCTGTGCGCCGTGGGCCGGGCCGATACCGTCGAGACGAAGCAGGACGAGCGGCTCAAGGGGCGCATCGTGCGCGAGAGCCCCGAGCAACTCGTCCTACGCACCCCTTATGGCGACGTGACTATCCCGCGCGCCGCGGTGAGGAGGCACGACCGCGCGACCTACGTCGTCGAGCTGAAGGACGGCTCGAAGCTCGAGGGTCGAGTCGTGGGGGAGGACGCCAAGGCCCTCACGCTGAAGATCGGCAGCGAGAGCCGCGCGGTGGCGTTGGCCGACGTCAAGGGGGTGAGCGAGAAGCCGCCGACGCCGCCCCCGCCCCCACCGCCGAAGGCCGACCCCCAGCGCATCGTGGCCCTCCACCGCAAGGCCCTGGAGATGTTCGACAAGAAGGACTACGCGGGCGCGCGCAAGACCTGCGAGGAAATCCTCAAGACCGCCCCCGACGACCCGACGGCGCTCTACAACGCCGCCTGCGCCTGCGCACGCCTGGGCGAGAAGCCCAAGGCGCTCGAATACCTCAAGAAGGCCGTCGAGGAGGGCTTCGTCAACTTCGCTCACGTCGAGTCCGACCCAGACCTCGAGTCCCTGCGGGGCGAGGGGGCCTTCAAGGAGCTGCTCGCCAAGCGGGCCGAATACACCCAGAAGGCCCAAGAGAAGACAGTCGCGCGACTCACAAAGTCCCTCGCCGAGCGCGGCATTGACGCCAAGCGCTACAAGAGCCTCTTTGACGCCGAGCGGAACTTCGTCTACCTCCACGCCAAGGAGGACAAGGAGCTTGCGGAGCTGCGGCGGAGCCTCGAGGCCTATGCCGACGCGCAGTGGCGGGACCTCTTCCAGAACAAGCCCAAGCAGCCGCTCTACATCGTGCTGCTGACGGCTGCCGACTCGCCCAAGGTCTTCACCGGCGGCGCGGGCGGCTTCTACAACGCCGGGGCAAACACGCTCTTCTGTAGCGACATGCCCATCAACCGCCTGCTGCGCGCCGACGTCGTCATCCACGAGTTCACCCACGCCCTCCACTACGCCGACATGCAGGCCCGCCACCAGGAGCACCCCATCTGGCTAATCGAGGGCCTCGCCACGCTTTTCGAGAGCTCGGACCGCGACGGCACGGTCAAGCCGCGCCACAACCACCGCCTCGCCGTCGCCCAGGCCGCCGCACGCCAGGGACGCCTCTCGACCTGGACCGCGCTCATGAACCTCAACCACGCGCAGTTCATGAGCCAGGCGCAGGTGGCCTATGCCCAGGCCCGCTACATGCTCTTCTACATGCACGAGAAGGGCCTCCTGAAGCGCTTCTACGACGAGTACACCGCGGGCGAGAACTACACGCGCGACCGCGCCGCAATAGAGGCATCCCAGGTCGTCTTCGGCAAGCCCATCGAAGAGGTCGAGCGCGACTGGCGCCAATGGCTCCTGCGTCAACACGTGCCGCCCATCCCCTTCCTGGGCGTGATGACGAAGGACCAGGACAAGCGCGCGCTCGTGGCCCAGGTGACGCCTGGGTCGCCCGCCGACAAGGCCGGGGTGAAGGCGGGCGATGTCATCGCCGCTGTCGGCGGCCAGCCCATCGAGTCCCAGGGCGGCCTCATGGAGGCCATTGCCGGCCGCCAGGTCGGCGAAGAGGTGGAGCTCGAGGTCCTGCGCGCGGGCAAGAAGCTCACGCTGACGGCAAAGCTGGGCCAGCGGACCGATCTGACGCCCCGGCCGGCCGACGCTCCCCCCTACCTCGGCCTCACAGTCGAGCAGAGGAACGGCGCGGTCGTCATCCGCGATGTCGCCCAGGGCTCGCCCGCAGAGAAGGCCGGCCTCAAGCCCGGCGCCGCCATCGCGGAGTTCGACGGCAAGCGCCCGGCCTCGGTCCGCGACTTCCTTGCCGCGCTCCGCAAGATGAAGCCCGGCCAGAAAGTCAAGCTCGCCACCAAGCTGGGCGAGGAGACCCATGCCGCTACCATCGAGCTCGCACCCCAGCCGGGGACCGAGTGATCAGCGGCGGTTGAGGATGAGGAGCTCGGCGCCTGTGACCTTTTGCTCCCGCTGGCGGGCGGCCTTTTGCTCAGTCGTAACGGCGTAGCGGCCGCAGTATTTCCACTCAAGCTCAACGATTCGCCAGCTCGGGCCGGCATAGAGGGCGCGAACCTCTGGCCGACCATCGTAGGAGACCATGACCTTCGCGGGCGAGGCGGCCAGCAGGTCGCGGAGGGCGGCGTGCCGCTCGATGGCGAAATGGCCCTCGTAGAGCTTGGAGGTCGGCACGTCCAGGCTGTCGCGATAGTAGGGCGGGTCGGCGTAGATGAGGGTGTCGGGGGTGGCGTCGGCGAGGCAGTGCTCGAAGGAGAGGTTGGTGATGCGGACGCCTTGGAGCTTGTCGGAGCATTCGCGCAGGTGGGCGAGCTTCTTGTCCAGGTTGCCCCAGCCCTCTGGGTTGCTGAAGTAGAGGCGGGAGCGGCGGGCGGGGTCGTAGACGACGCGGCCGGTCCAAACGGTGCGGTTGATGAAGTAGTATTGGACGGCGCGTTCGAGGAGGGCGTCGTCGCCGGTGGCGGTCATGAGGTCGCGGCGGTCAATCCAGTATTGGAAGGTGTCGCGTAGAGCAGCTTCGTCGGCCGCGGGCTGCTGGCGGCAGAGGGCGGCGAAGGCGTCGAAGTCGTCGCGGAGGGTTTTCCAGAAGGCGTAGAGGCCGGGGTGGAGGTCGTTGACCCAGTTGCGCCTGGCCTTGGGCTTGTGGAAGAAGAGTCCGCCTCCGCCGAAGAAGATCTCGCGGTACTCCTCGTGGGGCGGGATGTAGGGGGCGAGGAGCTTGGCCACGCGCGTCTTGCCGCCGGGATACCGGAGGGGGGAGCGGAGGGGCAGGTCGGCAGTCGGCACTCGGCAGTCGGCAGGGGGCAAGCTGCTGCTCTCGTAGAACCTATAGAGCGTCGAGAAGAATAAACTCAGAGCGGCCCCCTTCCTGGAGCCATTGTTTGTAGTGCGGCCTTCAGGCCACATCCGGTGTACGGGCTAAAGCCCGCACTACGAACTCCCTCATTCTTCTAGACGCTCTGTAGAGCCCATAGGCCCTGTCGTGGACGCGGGTAACGCTATGGGGAGGGATGATACGCCGCGGCGTCGGCGCTGTCAAGGGCGTCTCATCCTGACGCGACCCCGGTTTCGCCCTTCGGCCGATCCTGAGCCCCAGCGGGGCGCAACACCAGCGGCCATCGAGATAGAGGGCGCCTCGGCCATTGCCGACACCGACACCGGACAGAGGATCACTGTGTGCGCAAGGATTTGATCCTCTGTGCCAATTTTTGGCACGCTCCCGAAGCTCCTGCCCCACAATCACTTATGAACTGGGCGCGCTCCCAGAGAACAGGGGATCAGTGGCCTCCGGCTCACAAGTTGATCCTCTGTCAAGGGGCTGTCGCATGGCGTGGGGCGCCGTGCAGACGATGGGCGTCGGCCTCCCGGAGTGCGGCGAGTTGTCGCCGCTCTTCACAGGGAGCCGCAGAAACTGGGGCCGCACCAGCGTCTCATCGGCGCTTGGAGATGAGGTCGGCGAGGAGGGCGAGGGCGAAGAGCTGGACGCCGGCGACCAGGAGGAGAAGGTCGGAGGTCTTGAGGTTGGGGCCGACGGCGGGGTCGTCGGGGAAGATGAGGTCGTAGGCGCCCTTGAGGGCGCCGGTGAGGAAGACAAGTGCGGCGAGGCGCCCGAGGACCTTGAGGGGGCGGAAGTAGGTGACGGTCGTGGCGATGAGCATGAGGAAGGCGAGCGAGTCGCGCAGGGGGCGGATTTTCGAGCGGCCCACGCGCGGGCGGTAGGCGATGGGCACGAAGACCACGGGCATATCATCGCACAGCACGGCGAGCGTAAGGGTCGTGGTGAATGAGAAGCGGGGCGGGAGGAGGTTCTGGAAGCGCTCGAAGACCTCGCGGCGGAAGACGCGCATGCCGGAGTTGAGGTCGGGGATGCGCTCCTCGGCCAGGTAGCTGGCGAGAGCGGTGAGGAGCCACTTGGCGGGCCGGCGGATGAGGGGCAGGTCGGCGCGGGGGCGTGCGCCGACGGCCATCGCCGCGTCGCCCAGCGCGCGCACCAGGGCGGGCAGCGCCTCGGCGGGGTAGGAGCCGTCGCCGTCCACGATGGCGATGAGGCCGTGGGCGGCGTGGCGGATGCCGAGCTTTATGGCGGCGCCGTAGCCGTGGTTGCGGGGGCGGGTGAGGACGCGGACGCCGGGCCGCCCCTCGGCGGCGGCGCGGGCCGCGGCCGCCGTGCCGTCCCGCGAGCCGTCGTCCACCACGAGGATCTCGAATGCCTCGAGCTCGGGTGCGGCGGCGAGGGCCGCGTGGAGGTCCACGACGACTTGGCCGATGGCCTCCTGCTCGTTGTAGACGGGCACGACGACGCTGAGGCTTGCCATAGCGGCATTCTACCGGTGGGGGCGGGGCGAGTCAATGAGCAGAAGGTTGACTTGTTGTGAGGGAAGGGTATAATCACGTGCGCGCGGGCGCAGGATCGGAGGAGGCGCGCATGGGCGAGCCGCAGCGGGCGCGGGTGGTCTTCCGTGGCCGCGTGCAGGGGGTGGGCTTCCGCTACACGGCCCGCGCCATCGCGTCGGGCTTCGCTGTGACCGGCTACGTGGAGAATGAGCCTGACGGCTCAGTTGAGCTTGTGGCGGAGGGGGAGCGGGCGGAGGTCGAGGCGTTTATCACGGCCGTCGCCCGGGAGATGGCCGCCTACATCCGTACGAGCGACGTCCACTGGGGCCGCGCCACGGGCGAGTTTGAGTCCTTCGGCGTCCGATTCGCCAGGTAGAGGGCGCCGGACGGCTTGGGTGACCCTGATGCGCTATTGCGTCTTCGCCGACATACACGGGAACCTCGAGGCGTTGGAGGCGGTGATCGCCGACGCTCGGAAGCAGGGCGCCGAGCGCTATGTGTGCGTCGGCGACATCGTGGGCTACGGCGCCAGCCCCAGCGAGTGCATTGACCGCGTCCAGGGGCTCACCACCCAGGTCGTCGGCGGCAACCACGACTGCGCAGTCGTCGGGCGCACCGACCTGGAGTATTTCAACCTCTTCGCCCGCGACGCAGTTGTCTGGACGCGCGCCCACATCTCGCCGCAGGAGAAGGCCTACCTGCGCGACCTGCCACTGGTGCTGAAGCTGGACGACCTCACGCTCGTGCACGCGACGGTCCACGAGCCGGAGCGCTTCGGCTACATCGAGAGCGAGCTGGCGGCGAGGCTGTCGTTCCAGGCCCTCAACGGCGCGCTCGCCTTCGTCGGCCACTCCCACGTGCCCGTCGCCTTCTTCTACGAGCAGCAGGCCGACGAAATCCTCTTCACGCGCGACCAGGAGATCGTGCTCGACCACGCCGCGAAGGCGATCATCAACGTCGGCAGCGTGGGCCAGCCACGCGACGACGACCCCCGCGCCGCCTACGCCGTCTACGACACCGACAAGCGCAAGATCATCATCCGCCGCATCCCCTACGACATCGAGTCCGCCAAGCGCAAGATCATCGCCGCGGGCCTCCCGGAGGTCCTCGCCCTACGCCTCACGCTCGGGCGCTGACCCGATGAAGACGTGCATCCCCTTCGGCCGGGGCCGCCTGGGGCTTGAGCTGCCGCAAGGCGCAACCGTGCTGCGGGCCCGCCAGGTCGAGCCGCTGGCCCACCCCGACCAGGCCATCCGCCACGCCCTGCGCCATCCGCTCGGCGTCCCCCCGCTGCGCGAGCTTGCGGCCGGCCGCGGCCCCTCGACCGGCTCAGGGCGGGGTGGGCGCGTCGCACCGCGCCACGCCTGCATCGTGGTCTCCGACATCACCCGCCCCGTCCCCTACCGCCTCCTGTTGCCGCCGCTCCTCGACGAGTTGGCAGGCATCGTCGAGCGGGTCACCCTCCTTGTGGCCACGGGCACCCACCGCGCGAGCACGGCGGAGGAGAAGCGCGAGATGTTCGGCCCCGAGGTCCTCACCCGATGCCGAGTGGTGGACCACGACTCGCGCGACCCCGCGGCCCTGGCCGCGCTCCCGCGGCGCACCTCGGTCGGCACCCAGGCCTGGCTCAATCGCCTGTATCTGGAGGCCGACCTCAAGGTTCTGACCGGCCTGGTCGAGCCGCACTTCATGGCCGGCTACTCGGGCGGTCGCAAAGCCATCTGCCCCGGCCTGGCCGACCTGCGGACGATTCAGCGGTTCCACGGCCCCGGCTTCCTCGAGGACCCGCGCGCCGCCAGCGGCATCCTCGAGGGCAACCCCTGCCACCGCGAGGCCACCGAGGTGGCCGAGATCGCGGGGGCCGACTTCACCCTCAATGTAGCGCTGGACCTCGAGCGCCGCCTCGTGGGCGTCTTCGCCGGCGCGCTCGACCCCGCCTTTCGCGCAGCCGTGGCCAAGGTGGACTCCTTCTGCCGCGTCGGGCTCCCGGAGCCTGCCGACATCGCCGTCGTCTCAGGCGGCGGCTACCCGCTCGACAAGACGTTTTACCAGACCGTGAAGGGGATGGTCGCGGCGCTGCCAGTCGTGCGCCCGGGGGGCGTCATCCTCGTCGCCTCCGAGTGCAGCGAGGGCATCGGCAACCCCGAGTACGCCGACCTGATGTTCCGATACAGCGGGCGCCACGAGGACTTCCTCCGCGACATCCTGGCCCGCGACGAGGTGCTCCAGGACCAGTGGGAGTTCGAGGAGCAGTGCAAGGTCCTCGCCCGCGTGGGCGTCCAGGGCCTCGTCGTGTGCGCGGCGGGCATCGCGGCGGAGACCCTGGAGCGGCTCTCCGTCACCCCCGCGGCTGCGCTGTGTGGCGAGGGGGAGCCAGAGCGCCAGCTCCAGGGCGCGCTCGACGAGCTCCTGCGCCGCAGCCCGCCCGGCGCCCGCGTCGTCGCCATCCCCGAAGGCCCCTATCTCATCGCCGGCATCGCCGAGAGATGAACCCGTGAAGCGCCCTTCCACGTCGCTGCCGGCCGCTACCGTGCTGGCCCTGGCCGCCGCGGCGCCGGCGCTCGCTGCCCAGCCCGCGGACAACGCCACGACGCCCAGGGACCTCGAGGCCAAGGCGACCCTTCAGTGCACCGGCCTCAAGTGTGACATCGCGGGCGACACCAACCGCCCCGGCACCGTCGCCGTCATCAGCGGCACGGTCGTCGTACGCGGCTCGTGGCTCTGGTTCGACCGCCTGACGCTCGAGTGCACGAATCGCCCCGGCCCAGGCGTCAAGGCCGCCCCACCTGACACGCCCCCAGTTTCCGGTCGTTCGGTCTGTCCAGCCCCGAAGGGGCGAACTACGATAGCCCAGGGCGAAGCGAAGCCCTGGGAAGACTGGCCATTCCCTCCCGAAGGTTCCAATACCTTCGGGAGGGTAGGGGTCAGGCGCGGCGGCGGGGTGGGCGTTACCCTCCCGAACGTATTGGAACGTTCGGGAGGGAGGTGGGGATTATCTCGCCCTTACAGGGCTGATTCCCTTACAACCCCGACTGGCCATTCCCTCCCGAAGGTTCCAATACCTTCGGGAGGGTAGGGGTTAGCACGACAACGCTACCTTCCCTGGCGCAAGCCCCAAAGAGTCGCCGTTCTCAGCGTAGGCCGCCGCTGGGCGCCCGAAGTCGAAGGATCTTTCGGGCGTGGTCCGTTTCGGACACCACGGGGGGAAGCGCGGGTAGGGGCAGGTCCCTGTGCCTGCCCCTTTGTAGTGCGGGCATCAGCCCGCACCACGGGGCGATGGGCGGGCACGGGGACCCGCCCCTACCTGCCGGTCTGACGGGCGGGCACGGGGACCCGCCCTTACCTGGCGTCCGAAACGGGCTACGCCCCAATCTTCCTTTGGCTTGTGTCCGGTTACGCAGTGTAGTCCTCAACCACGGGCTCCGCGCGCACAGAGATTGTTCGCTCGGCCCGCCGGGAGGTGGGCTCGGCTCAGAGTGACATGTGGGTGTGGCGTATCTTCTGTGCTGACAAGTAGTTATCCGCTTTGGAGCAAGAGAATACAGCGTTGTAGTGTTAGGCGCGACGGCGGGGTGGGCGTTACCCTCCCGAACGTATTGGAACGTTCGGGAGGGAGGTGGGGACTATCTCGCCCTTACAGGGCTGATTCCCCTACAACCCCAGACTGGCCATTCCCTCCCGAAGGTTCCAATACCTTCGGGAGGGTAGGGGTCAGGCGCGGCGGCGGGGTGGGCGTTACCCTCCCGAACGTATTGGAACGTTCGGGAGGGAGGTGGGGATTATCTCGCCCTTACAGGGCTGATTCCCTTACAACCCCAGACCCAGGGCTTCGCTTCGCTCCGCCCTGGGCTATGATAGACCGCCCTTGCAGGGCTCCAAGCCACAAGACTAACAAACTGGGGGCGTGTCAGCGCCTCCCCTCGCTCCGGCAGAGCGGGCGGCGCATCGGCCCGAAAGGCGCTTGACTGCCGCTCGGCGGCAGATTAGACTCTTGCCTTTGCCATCGCCTCCTCAAGGAGTGCCCCCCGGTGCTGCGCTATGCCCTGGCGATCTTCCTGAGCGCGTTCCTCCTCTTCCAGGTCCAGCCCCTCATCAGCAAGTTCATACTCCCCTGGTTCGGCGGCACGCCGGGGGTGTGGACGACGGCGATGCTGTTCTTCCAGGTCGTGCTGCTGGCGGGCTACGCCTATGCGCACGTGGTGGCGACGCGGCTGGGGCAGCGGCGCCAGGTTATAGTGCACGTCGTGCTGCTGGCGCTGGCAGTTGCGACGCTGCCGATAATCCCCAGCGACCGCTGGAAGCCGTCGAGCGGCGGCAACCCGGCCTGGCAGATTCTGGCGCTCCTGGGCGTGTGCGTGGGGCTGCCGTACTTCGCCCTGGCCACGACCAGCCCGCTGATGCAGGCGTGGTTCAGCCGCACGCATCCCGGCCGCTCGCCCTATCGGCTCTACGCCTTGTCGAACGTCGGCTCGCTGCTTGCGCTCCTGACCTATCCGTTTCTCTTCGAGCCGGATTTCACGCTGCGCACGAACGCCTGGCTGTGGTCGTGGGCCTTCGTGGTCGCCGCGGGGCTGGCGGTCTGGTGCGCGCTGCGTGCGTGGGGTCTCGGCGCGACTGATGTGGCCCCAGCTGAAGTCGGCAATCGGCAATCGGCAATCGGCAATCCCGACCCCGCTCCGGGCCTCGCCCGCCGCCTGATGTGGCTCCTGCTGCCCGCCTGCGGCTCGGTGATGCTGTTGGCGGTGACCAACCAGATGTGCCTCGACGTCGCCGTCATCCCCTTCCTGTGGATCGTGCCCCTCGGGCTTTACCTGCTTACCTTCATCATCTGGTTCGACGAGGGGCGGTGGTTCACGCGGCTGACCTTCTGGCTCTGGGTGCTCGTGGCGCTGGGGGTCATCGGCTGGGCGGGCTACAAGGGCTGGGGGGTGCTCGGCGACCCGAAGGTGGCCTGGGAGGTCGCGCTCGTGCGGCTCGCGCCCCTGGTCGGCGCGGTGCTCTACGCCCTGTCGTTCTTCGTGTGCTTCGTGCCGCCGCGCTGGTACACCCAGGTGGTCTTCTGGCTCTGGCTGCTCACCTCGGCGCTGGGGATAACGTGGCTGCTCCACCAGGGTGCCGAGGCTACCATCGAGGACCAGATCATCTACTACTCGCTGGGACTGCTGGGCTGCTGCATGGTGTGCCACGGGGAGCTTGTGCGGCTGAAGCCCGCGCCGCGCTACCTCACGTCGTTCTACCTCTCGGTTTCGGCCGGCGGCGCGCTCGGGGGCCTCTTCGTGTCGCTCATCGCGCCCGTGGTCTTCAACGCCTACCTGGAGCTGAACTACGGGCTGTGGGCCACGTGCCTGCTCGCTCTGGTGGCCTTCTGGCTCGACGCGCGCCCCCACCAGCGCTGGCCGGCGCCCTGGTACGCCGCGCTGGGCGTGACCCTCTACTTCCTCGTGGCGGTCGGGGTCCTGGTCTTCGGGCCGTTCGATTGGCTCAGGGCGCAAGGCAAGCCGGTGCCCAAGGACATCCTGCTGAGCGTCTGGGCAGCCGTGGGCGTGCTCGTGGCCGGGGCATGGACGTTTATCGAGCGCCCCACGCGCCGCCGCCTCTGGTGGGTCGGCGCCGCGGCATACTTCGTCCTCCTCGCCGCGATCTTCTACTTCAAGCCCTTTGAGGTGTTGGCCTCGACCCAGGCGGACGGGGCGACGGCGAACGACGAGCTGGGGCTGCCCTGGACGGCTCAGGTCGCGCAATGGCTCGCAGGGGTCGCCGCCCAGGTGCGCCTGGAGCACATCGTGGGCGCCTGGGCGCTCCTGGGCGTAATCGTGCTCGGCATCTGGCAGCGCGCCTGGCTGTGGGTCCTGTGCCTCCCGGCCTTCCTCGCCTTCCTCGTCGTCCTCGGCAACGACCTGCGCGCCCTGGGCAGCGAGGCCGTGAGCCGCGAGGGACGCGGCTTCATCTCGCGGAGCTTCTACGGCGTGCTCAAGGTCGGGGAATACTACACCGACGACCCGGAGCGCCACCAGCTCATCCTGAGCCACGGCCGCATCAACCACGGCGTCCAACTCCTCTCCGACGACGGCCGCCGCCGGCCCATCACCTACTTCACCGAGTCCAGCGGCATCGGCATGGCCATCACCCACCACCCGCGGAAGGCCAATGGCCTCCGCGTCGGCGTCCTGGGCCTCGGCACCGGCACCATCGCCGCCTACGGCAAGAAGGGCGACGTCTACCGCTTCTACGAGATTGACCCCAGGGTCCAGCAGTTCTCCGGCCGCAAGGGCACCGATGCGGCAAACCCCGTCTTCACCTACCTCACCGACAGCGAGGCCGACTGCGCGGTGGTGCTCGGCGACGGGCGCCTCTCCCTGGAGCGCGAACCTAGGAGCATGGAGTTCGACATCCTGGCCATGGACGCCTTCTCCAGCGACGCCGTGCCCGTCCACCTACTCACCCGCGAGGCATTCGAGGTCTACCTCCGCCACATCAAGCCCGACGGGATCATCGCGGTGAACATCACCAACCGCCACCTGGACCTGCGGCCGGTCGTCTGGGCACAGGCCGACCTCTTCGGACTACAGGCTATCGCCATCGAGGCACACCGCGACTATGGCCACGAGGGCTACTACAGCCATTGGATGCTCGTCACCCGCAACGAGGCATTCCTCCAGGACCCCGCCATCGTCGCCGCCCGAGTAGAGAAGGAGGACGACGGCTCCGAGATCGCCCGCCGCACCATCCTCTGGACCGACGACTACAGCAACCTCTTCAGAATCCTCAGGTAGGGCTTGACACCCACGGCCTCTCATGCTATCCTTCTCGGTTGTCTTGGGGCCGACCTTCCTTCTTGTGGGGATCGCTCGTGGCACAGAAGAGACGCTACGTCCGTCCGCTGCTCCGCCGGCGCGAGAAACTGGCGAGGGTCGCTGAGGCAAGCGACGACCTGCTGCTCGCTGTGACAGACGGTCGCCCGGTTGTTTAGCCGCGCGCCGGTCAGCGCCACGGCCCGACCTTTGCCTTTCCGGGGAGCACGCATGGCTCACAGGAGGCGCTACGTACGCCCTGGTCTCTGCCGGCGCGAGAAGCTCGCCAGAGTGGCTGAGCAGGCCGACTTGTTGCCCGTGGTCACGGACGGCCGCGACCGGCTCTAGTAGGGCAGTCGAGCGGCGCATTCCGCACCCCTCGACTTCACAACCCTTACAGGAGAGGTTGCTTGGCAAGGAAGAAGCCCTACGCTCGCCCGACACTACAGCGACACGAGAGGCTGGCCAGAGTGACCGAAGGCGATAGAATCCGGGTCACAGATGGCTTGATTGAGACGTGAGCGAGCGCGGCGGGGTCGCGCCCGCGCAACGTCGGGGCGGGACGCCCCGAAGGCCGGGCAGTGTCTTCCCGCCACGGAAACCACTTGGACAGGAGAGCACGAATGGTCCAGCGCAGGCGTTATCTCCGCCCCGTCCTCCGGCGGCGCCAGAAGCTCGCCAAGGTGGCCGAAGGCATACAAATCCAGGTCACGGACGGCTTCTCCAAAGTAGCCTGAGGGCCAAACCGCGCCCGGGGTTCGACCACGGGAGCCACTCGGACAGGAGAACAGGCATGGCTCACCGCAAGTGCTATCTCCCCCCCGCGTTCCGCCGCCGCGAGAAGCTCGCCAGCGTGCTTGAGACGGCCGCCTCGCCACTCGTGGTGACCGACGGCCGCAGCGAGCTGCCCTGAGGGCCGTCCAGCAATCCAGCGACAGCGACCGCAGCCACCCGCCGGCACGGGAGAATGAAGACGCTTCAGAGGAAGCGTTATCTCCGCCCCGGCCTTCGGCGCCGAGAGAAGCTCGCCAAAGTCACCGAAGACGGCCGCATTCAGGTCACGGACGGCATCGGGGAGAGATAGCCGAGAGGCTGCCGCACCCAGGTCATCATCGGCGACACCTGTACAGGCGGGAAACCGGGCAGCGAGCCCGACGCGGGCGCGCCGGCCCCACCGCCCCCAGGCCGCGAGGGAACCATGCGAAGCAACAGGCCGAAGCGCGCTTACCGCAAGCCCCACGTCGAGCGGCGCCTGCGGCTGGCTGAGGTCACTGAGCAACTGGCTCCCCTGACCGGCGTCGGCCTCGAGGAATAAGCCGCCCACAGGCCCGGGCGGGTCCGAGAGCGAGGGAAGCATGCACCGCGAGGAGCGGCAAGCCAGGAAGACCTACCAGAGGCCGCGACCGCTGAGGCGCGCTCGATTCGCTCACATTGCAGCGGGCCCCAGGCCGGCAATCACCGATGGGCGCAATGGCAGCTTCTAGCAGCCCGCCGCAGCTCCGCGACGACCCCCCCGCCACCTACGCCTTCTCCATCCATGGCGTGCGCCTGACCTACAGGGCCGACACCACGGCCCTCGTCCGCCGCCTCCGCGCCATGATCGGCCCGTTCGAGGTCCGGGCCGGCTCGGAGCCCGAAGACTTCCTCCTCGAGGTGCTCCACGAGCCCGGGCCTTACGCGCCGGCCGCCCCGCCGGGGATGGCCGAGCACTGGCGCGGCCAGCTCCCCGACGGCACGCCGGCCGTCTGGTATCGCGGCGCGGGCGCGCAGGAGACCGTCCTGCCCGGCCGGGCGCGCATGCGGCTCACCGATCGCGCCGCAGTCGTGCGCGTCGCCCCCGACGCCGATTGGTGCCTCAACCTCGGCTGCATCCTGCCCGCGCTGTGCATCTTCCTGGGCCGCCGCGGGCACTACGTCATCCATGCCGCCAGCCTCTCGGTCGAGGCGGCGGGCCGGCGGCGCGGCCTGCTCCTCTCCGGCCGCAGCGGCCTCGGCAAGACCACCACCGCCCTCGCACTCGCCCACGCCGGCATGCAACTGCACACCGACGACGCGACGTTTCTCCACGCCCCCGAGGGCGCGCCCGACGCCGCCCGCATCTGGGGCCTCCCGCGCCCCTGCAAGGTCCACCGCCACACCATCGAGCTGATGCCCTGGCTGCGCCCCCACTGCATCGGCAACCGCACCCTCGACGACGAGCACATGGTCGAGCTGGCGGCCCTCGCCGGCCCCGGGGCGCTCGAGCGGGCCGAGCCGGCGCTCGTGCTCTTCCTCGAGCAGCGCAACCCCCACGCCCACCGCCTGCGCCCGCTCCCAAAGGTCGAGGCCGTCACGCGCCTGGTGGACGAAAACGTCCGCGCCGTGGACCCCCGCGCGCAGGGGCCGGCAGGCCGCGCCTTCCGCGCCATGGCCGAGATGCTCGGGCGCTGCGACACCTATGCACTGAGCGTCGGCCCAGACCTCCCCACGCTCCACCAACTCATTCGTCCGCTTGTTGTGGACCCGAGGTGACGCCGTGGCCACGGGCGCGTTCGACGCCTGGTTCTTCGCGCTCGCCGACCCCGCGCTGGGGTCCCCGCCCCCGCCATGCCCCCCGCCCCTCGATGCCGCGGAACTGTGCGAGCTGGCCGACTGGCACGGCGTCCTCCCCGCCGTCGGCCGCAACCTGCGGCGCTTCGCCCCAGCCGATGCGCGCGTCACCGTCGTCCTCGGCGTCGCCCACGATCGCCTTGTCCGCCGCGTGGCCTTCTCGCTCGTCCTGCGCAAGCAGCTCGAGGGGGTCAGTGCCGCCCTCACCGCCGCCCGCATCCCCGCCCTCGTCATCAAGGGGGCCGAGTTCGCCGACCGCCTCTACCCCGAGCCCTCCCTGCGCCCGTTCACAGACCTCGACCTCCTGCTGCCCCGCGACGCCCTCGGCGACGCCGGCGCCGCCATCGCACACCTCGGCTACCGCCGCGACCCCAACCCCAGCGGCAAGCACCGCGACGACTATGGCGAGGAGACCTGGCGCCTGGATGCCCCCGGCACCGGCGCGCTGGAGCTCCACTGGAACCTCGTGAACTCCCCCCCGCTGCGGCGGCGCTGCTCGGTGGAGCTGCGCGACCTGGCGCTCGAGAGCCCAGGCGGCGGGGCACCAGCGCCAGCCACCCCTCCACGGGCCACCGCCGGCTCCCTCCTCCTCATCGCCGCCGTCCACGCCGCGATGAGCCACCGCTTCGACAGGCTCCAGCCCCTGGCCGACACCCTTCAGGCCGCTCGCGGCGCCGCCGGCGCCGTGGACCGCGCCTGGCTCGCCGAGGCCGCCAACCGCACTGGCAGCGCCTTCGCCCTCGCCACCGCGCTCCGCCTCGCAGGCGCCATCTTCCGCGAGCCGGCCTGCGCCCAGCTCGGCGCCGCCGTGAGGCCGAGGGGCGACGGCTGGCTTGCCCGCATCCTCGTCACCCCGCGCACCGTGCTGCGGCCCAAGGGCCTCGCCGCGGGCATCCGACGCCAGCTCTTCAGGGAGTGCCTCAAGCGGCTATGAAGGCGTTGCTCATCCAGCCCGTGCCGCCGCGCACCCACTGGCCGCGCGGCTCGTTTCTCTCGCGCTGGGTGCCCACCGGCCTGGCCTACCTGGCGGCCGCGCTGCGCCGCCGCGGCCACGAGGCCAGAGTCCACAACCGCGAAGAACAGCTCATCAAGGACGGCTTCGACTGGGACCGCGCCGATGCCCGCCTGCGGGCGCTCCTGACGGAGTTCCGCCCCGACCTCGTCGGCCTCTCCGTCACCACCCCCTATGTGCCCGAGACCGAGGCGACGGCGGCGTTGGCCAAGGAGCTCTGCGGCCCCCAGACCCTGGTCGTGGCCGGCGGCCCACACGTCACGGCCCTGCCGGAGCGGACGCTGGCCGACTGCCCGCACGTGGACGTCGCGGTAATCGGCGAGGGGGAGCACACCCTGGCCGAGCTCGCCGAGCGCGGCGTCCGCGGCGACGTGGCCGGCATCTGCTTCCGCCCCTCGGCAGGCTCCGGGCCGCCTGAGCCGGGCGATGGCCGCAGCGCGGGCCAAGCCATCCGCACCGCCCCGCGCCCCCTCGAGCGCGACCTCGACTCCCTCGGCCCCATGCCTTACGACCTCTTCGACATGGAGCACTACACCGCGCGCGACCGCTGGATGACCCGCTGGCTGCCCCTGCGGGCGACCAACCTGCGCAGCGGTCGCGGCTGCTCCAACGCCTGCCGCTTCTGCGCCGGCCACCTCGTCAATGGCGTCGGCGTCCGCTTCCACTCCACCGACTACGTCGTCAGCCAACTGCGCCTCGTCGTCGAGCGCTTCGGCGTCGAGGGAGTGCACTTCGAGGACGACACCCTGGGCGCCTCGCGCGCCTACCTCCTCGAGCTGTGCGAGGCCATCTGCCGGGCCGACTTGGCACGCAAGGTGCGCTGGCACGGCTGCCTGCGCGCCAACCAGGCCGACCCCGAGCTCCTGCGCGCGATGAAAGCCGCCGGCTGCTTTCAAGTCGAGTTCGGCTTCGAGAGCGGCTCCGACCGCATGCTCCGCAGCCTGGGGAAGCACTCGACGGTGGAGATGAACCTCCGCGCGGCGCGCCTCGCCCGCGAGGCCGGCCTGCGCCTCTTCGCCAACGTCATGTTCGGCCTCCCAGGCGAGACCGAGGCCGACGCCTGGGCCACCGTCCGCTTCCTGCGCCAGACCCGGCCCGACATCATCTCCTTCGCCCGAATGTACCCCCTCCCAGGCACCGCCGTCTACGAGACCATCCCCGAGGCCGAGCGCGAGGCGCTCCAGTGGGCCGATTATGCCTTTCTGGACAGCCCGGACTTCCCCATCAACGTCACCGCAATGGGCCGCGAGGAGTTCGCCCGCCTCTACCGCCGGATTGACAAGTACTGCCTGCGTCCCGCCCTCACCTGGCAACTGCTGCGCGATACCCCGCGCTCGGACCGTCTGCGCCGCCGCGCCCTCGCCAGGCGCCTCCTCCGCTTCTGCCTCCTCCATCCCCTCCGCGCCCTGCGCGTCCCCTGGTGAGCCCGCCTTGACTGGCCCGGCGGGGCGGACTATAATCCACCCAAGGGGAAGGAGGCCCGATGGGCGAGGCGAACTCTTCCCAAGCGCCCTGGCTTCCGCTTGAGAGGGAGCAGGTCGTCCTTTACGTCCTTGCGGCCCTGATGCTCGCGGTGGGCGGTTACCGGTATGCGGCGGGGCGCTGGGGACGCTCTCGCGGCGTGCGGGTGCTCGAGGCGGCGCTACGCATCGAGTACCGGGTGGACCTGAATCGCGCCGAGGCGTCGGAGCTGGAGCTGTTGCCCGGCATTGGCCCGACCAGGGCGGCGCGGATCATCGCCCACAGGGAAGCCCACGGGCCGTTCCGGAGCCTGGCCGATCTGGCCGGCGTGCCTGGCATCGGCCGCGAGTGTGCGGAGAAGCTCCGCGGGCTTGTGGCCCCCGATGAGGCAACGGCCTCAGGAGACGATGGCCCATGAGGATACCCCCCGTGCTCCTCTACGCCGGCGCGCTCGTCGCGGCGCTCACCCTGGCGCTGGCCGGGTGGGACCTCGCGCGGCGCTTCGCACCGGGGGCCTCGGTGTCCGACCTGGCCGGCCCCGTGCTGGCGGTGGCCTCGGCGCTCATCCTCATCGTCATGCTCGACTGGGCGCGCAACCTGCGCCGCCGCCTCCGCCACTCGGGCTGGGAGGAGGATGAAGATGACCTCGAGCGATCACAGGCGGCTGCGGCGCCCCGCGTGGCGACGGCCGACGAGGAACTGGCGAGGGTGCTCCTGGGCCTCCAGCGGCTGGCGGGCTCGGAGGCCGCCGCGCCGCAAGTCATCGAAGAGGGCCTCAAGGCGATTGCGGCGCTGGCCCGCGCCGCCAACGTCGCCCTGTGGCTCGCCGACGACGCGGGGCGGTTCAGCCTCCGGGCGGAGTGTGTGGAGGGCCAAGCGGTGCTCCACGAAGGGGCGGCGCTGACGCCGCAGGACGAGGAGGAGCTGCGCCAGCTCCTCGCCGGCCTCAAGCCCCTCGAGGGCAAGGCGGAGGACGGAGCGAGGTTCCTCCTCCCGCTGGTCAACGCCGAACGGTGCGTGGGAGCCCTGCGGGTCGAGGTGCCCGCGGCTGCCCTGGCGGAGCTGGGAGGGGGCGCGGCACACCTGGGCGCGCGGCTCGCGCAGGCAGCGGGGCAGTTTCGGACCGCGCTGGGCGCGCCCGACGCCTACGGCCGCGCGGTGCAGGACCCCTCCACCGGACTCTACACGCGGCGCCACCTGAGGGCGCGGCTGGCCGAGGCGACTGCGGCCTGCCGCCGCTACGGCGAGCCCCTGGCGCTCGTGGTGCTGGACGTGGACAGTTTTGGGATGCTAAACGGCAAGCTGGGTCGCGGCGCGGCCGACAGGCTTCTCCAGCAGATCGCCGCACTCGTGAGGCAAAACGTCCGCGAGGCCGACAGCGCCTACCGCTACGGGGCGGACGAAGTCGCGGTGGTGATGCCCAACACCGAGGCGAGCCGGGCGCGGGCCGTGGCCGACCGCTTGTGCCGCCTGGTGCGCGAGAGCCGCGTCCTGGCCGACGACGGCAACCCGATCATCGCCACGGCGAGCGCAGGCATCGCGGAGTTTGACGAGGACGCGCCCGGCGTCGAGCCGCTCCTGACCCGCGCCGAGGAGGCCCTCGCCGCCGCCAAGAGCGCCGGCCGCGACCGCATCCGCCTCTGGCAGCCCCCCGCCCAAGCGCCCGTGCCGGCGAAACCAGAAGCGTGAGACGCCACGCGATGGACCCCTTGCTATGGCAGGCTTCGCCCTACGCTCCAAGCTCCAGCCCCGCGGCGACCAGCCGCAAGCCATCCAGACCCTCTCCGAGCGCTTCCTGGCCGGGGCGAAGCACCAGACACTCCTCGGCGTGACCGGCTCCGGCAAGACCTTCACGATGGCCCACGTCGTCGCCCGCCTCGGCCTGCCCACCCTGGTCATCTCGCACAACAAGACCCTCGCCGCGCAGCTCTACAGCGAGTTCCGCGACCTCTTCCCCGACAACGCCGTCGAGTACTTCGTCAGCTACTACGACTACTACCAGCCCGAGGCCTACATCCCCTCGACCGACACCTACATCGAGAAGGACGCCTCGATCAACGACGACCTGGACCGCCTGCGCCTGGCGGCCACGAGCGCCGTCCTCTCGCGCCGCGACGTCATCATCGTCGCAAGCGTCTCCTGCATCTACGGCCTTGGCTCGCCCGCCGACTACGAGCGCATGACCCTCACCCTGCGCGTCGGCCAACAGCTCGACCGCGACGAGATGCTGCGGAAGCTGGTGGACATCCAGTACGACCGGAACGACTTCCAACTGGCCCGCGGGCACTTCCGCGCGCGCGGCGACGCCGTCGAGGTCTCCCCAGCCTACCAGGAGACCGCCTACCGCATCGAGTTCCTCGGCGACGAGATTGACCGCCTGGCCGAGATTGACCCACTCAGCGGCCGCACCGTCCGCGTCCACGATTCCCTCACCATCTTCCCCGCTCGCCACTTCGTCCTGCCCCAGCACAAGCTCACCGACGCCTTGGCCGGCATCGAGCAGGAGCTGGAGCAGCGCCTCGCCGAGCTGAGGAAGGCCGGCAAGCTCATCGAGGCCCAACGCCTGGAGGCCCGCACCCGCTACGACCTCGAGATGCTCTCCGAAACCGGCTTCTGCCCGGGCATAGAGAACTACTCGCGCCACCTCAGCGGCCGCGCCCCAGGCTCCCGCCCCTGGGTGCTCATTGACTACTTCCCAAGCGAGTTCCTCACCATCGTGGACGAGTCCCACGTCACCATCCCCCAGCTCCAGGGGATGTACGCCGGCGACCGCTCGCGGAAGGTCACCCTCGTGGAGCACGGTTTTCGGCTTCCTTCCGCCCTCGACAACCGCCCGCTCCGCTTCGAGGAGTGGGAGGCCCTCTGCGACCGAGTCCTCTTCGTCTCCGCCACCCCCGGCCCCTACGAACTCGCCCTCACGAAGGGCGAGGTCGTCCAGCAGGTCATCCGCCCCACCGGGCTCGTGGACCCCGCCATCTCCGTCCGGCCCGCGCGCGGCCAGGTGGAAGACCTCATGAACGAGATCGCCAAACGGGTCGAGCGCAAGGAGCGCGTCCTCGTCACCACCCTCACCAAGCGCCTGGCCGAGGACATCTCCGACTACATCCTCGAAGAAGGCTTCCGCTGCCGCTACCTCCACTCCGAGATCGAAACCATCGAGCGGGTCGAAATCCTCCGCGACCTCCGCAAGGGCGACTTCGACGTCCTCGTCGGCGTCAACCTCCTCCGCGAGGGCCTCGACCTCCCAGAGGTCGCACTCGTCGCCATCCTCGATGCCGACAAGGAGGGGTTCCTCCGCTCCGAGACCTCACTCATCCAGATGATCGGCCGGGCCGCACGCAACGTCAACGCCGAGGTCATCCTCTACGCCGATACGACGACCGACTCCATGCGGCGGGCGATTGACGAGACCAATCGCCGCCGCGAAATCCAGCTCGCCTACAACCGCCAGCACGGCATCACCCCCCAAACCGTGCGCAAGGAAATCCTCCGCGGCATCCAGGACGAGGTGGCGGCCCACAAGCTCGAGCGCGACATGGTCGGCGAGAGCGAGGAGCGCTACGCCCGCCGCGAGCAGGTGAGCGAGCTCGAGCGCGAGATGGTCGCCGCCGCCGAGGCGCTCGACTTCGAGCGCGCCGCCGAGCTCCGCGACCGCATCCACGCCCTCCAGGGCCGCAGCGTCGCCGTCCTCAAACCCCAGACTTCGCGGCGGCCCTACAAGGCACGCCGCAGAAGCCGAAAGTGACTCGTCACGCGTGAAGCGTGACACGGGAAAACACGGCGCAGGAAACGGAGCCACGGGTCACGCGTCACGGGTCACGCATCATAAACCAACAGGAGAACCTGCAATGACGCGACTGCTTGCTGTCACCCTTGCGCTGGCCAGCCTTGCCGCGGCCCACGCCGAAACCGTGCTCGTCGAGGCCGAGGGCTTCAGCGACCACGGCGGCTGGGTGCTCGACCAGCAGTTCATCCCCGAAATGGGCTCGCCCTATCTGCTCGCCCACGGCCTCGGCACCCCAGTGGCCGACGCGAAGACCACCGTCGCCTTCCCCGCCCCAGGCCAATACCGCGTCCTCGTCCGCACGGTGGACTGGGTGGCCAAGTTCGGGGCAAAGGGGGCGCCCGGCCGCTTCCAGGTGCTCGTGGACGGCAAGCCGCTCGCCGAGACCTTCGGCACCCGCGGCGCACAGTGGGCCTGGCACGACGGCGGCACGGTGAGCATCACGAAGCAGGAGGTCCCCGTCGCCCTCCACGACCTGACGGGCTTCGAGGGACGCTGCGACGCGCTGCTGTTCACCACCGAGGCCGGCCTCACGCCGCCGAACGACCTTAAGGCGATGGCCGAGTGGCGCCGCAAGCTCCTCGGCCTGCCAGAGAAGCCAACGGAGGCGGGCGAGTTCGACCTCGTGGTCGTCGGCGGCGGGGTGGCCGGCACCTGCGCCGCGGTCTCCGCCGCACGCCTCGGCCTCAAGGTCGCCCTCATCCAGGACCGCCCGGTCCTCGGCGGCAACTCCAGCTCCGAGGTCCGCGTGTGGATTCAGGGCCGCACCAACCTCGGCCCCTACCCGCGCCTGGGCGAGATCGTCCGCGAGCTCAACCCCAAGCCGCCCCGCCGCTCGCCCGACACCCCGGAGGCCCTCGGCGACGACGTCAAGCTCGCCGTCGTCCAGGCCGAGAAAAACATCGCCCTCTTCCTCAACCACTACGCCTTCAAGGTCGAAACGGAAGGCAAGCGCATCACCGCCGTCGTCGCCCGCCACACCGCCACGGCCCGCGAGACACGCTTCGCGGGCAAGCTCTTCGCCGATTGCACGGGCGACGGCACCATCGGCTTCCTCGCCGGCGCAGACTACGACATCGCTGAGAAAGGCCACATGGGCGGCTCCAACATGTGGCGGGTCGTGGACACCGGCCAGCCCTCCCCCTTCCCCGAATGCCCCTGGGCACACGACCTCAAGGGCAAGCCCTTCCCCGCCAAACTCGAGCAGCTCGGCCACTGGTTCTGGGAGAGCGGCTTCGACCGCGACCCCCTCAAAGAGGTCGAGCGCGCTCGCGACAACAACTTCCGCGCCATGTACGGCGCCTGGGACAACCTCAAAAACGACCGCAAGCTCCACCCCAACCACAAGCTCGAGTGGGCCGCCTACATCATCGGCAAGCGCGAATCCCGCCGACTCCTCGGCGACGTCATCCTCACCAAGGACGACATCCTCAGCAACAAGGAGTTCCCCGACGGCTGCGTGCCCTGCACCTGGTCCATTGACCTCCACGTCCCCGAACCCGGCCTCGGCAAGTACTTCGAGGGCGACGAGTTCATCTCCGTCGCAAAGTTCACCCATTTCAAAGCCCCCTACCTGCTGCCCTACCGCTGCCTCTACTCGCGAAACGTCCCCAACCTCTTCATGGCCGGCCGCGACATCAGCGTCACCCACGAGGCCCTTGGCACCACCCGCGTCATGGGCACCTGCGGCATGATGGGCGAGGTCGTCGGTCGCGCCGCCCTCCTGTGCAAGAAGCACGACGCCACGCCCCGCGCCGTCTACGAGCGGCACCTCGACGAGCTCAAGGCACTCCTGGCCACCCCCCTCAGCAAGCTGCCCATCCCGCCCCCACCCGTCTCACGCCCCGCCAGGCCCGCCCCGCCCTTCAAGGCCCCAGGCGAGAACCTCGCCCGAACCGCCAAAATCACCACCTCCAGCGACCGCGACACAAAAACCTATCCCCCCTCCGCCATCAACGACGGCAAGGCCGACACCACGAGCAACAACGGTCGCTGGCTTAGCGCCACCGGCGTGCCAAACTGGGTCGAACTCTCCTGGGACGAGCCGAAGACCATCGCCTCCGCCCGCATCATCTCAGGCTACGTCTCCGGCGGCGAAATCCTCGACCCCATAGCCGACTTCGCCCTCCAGTGGCACGACGGCACCGGCTGGAAGGACATCCCCGGCGCCGCCGCCACAGGCAACACCGACCCCTACTGGTTCCGCTCCTTCCACCCCGTCAAGACCAACCGCATTCGCCTCCACGTCACCGCCGCCGGCGGCGGCATCACCCGCCTCTGGGAGCTGGAGCTCTACCCCGA
>Ga0209381_1000583_pt1 | contig 83453 bp, 67 predicted proteins | sample DewCreD2012metaG_FD_184111 | JGI IMG/M metagenome (GOLD analysis project Ga0209381, IMG submission 184111) | Hot spring sediment bacterial and archeal communities from British Columbia, Canada, to study Microbial Dark Matter (Phase II) - Dewar... ... | reverse complement strand
ATATGCATAGTAACCCACTTTTTTACAATATATCGGCGACACTACCAAGCTTCGGATTTCGGCAGGCTAACTATTTGAAAACACGAAACCGCAACCCCAAATTTTGCCCAAAACTGATAATCTCCGGGGGCCACCGTGGAAGAGATTTTGGGGCGATGGTCGGCAACATATCAGCCTTCTTTGAAGGTCTCGGGCTATTTCAGTGACCGGTCTTTCTCGGAGGGTGATGTATCTTTTTATTCCAGTTTTGACCTGATGGCTTATGAAGACGACAACGGGACCATCAGGATTTACTGGGGAGCATTCCTCCTTGAGAACGGGAAGAAAATCATTTCCCAAATGAACATTAACGACTTTTTAGACGCCATCACCGACTGGATCCAAGAGACGGCCTCGGGGGAAGGCCATACAGTAACGGACATTACTTACGACATCTCTTCTTTCAAAGTATCCCCCTGCAAAATAAACCAGCGCAAGATGTCCCTGGGTAAGGTGAAAATTACTATCAAAGGCCGTGTCAGCGCCCAAGTGAACGGAATCCCTCAGACCAAGAGGTTTTCTTACAAGAGCCTAGTCACTTTCGGCCCGAAGATTTCGGACACGCCGCGGCACCCTTAGCCCACATTATTCACAATCAGTGGATAATGCAGGCTATCTTAATGGCATGCTTGGATGAACCTGTCCATACTCAAAGAGACCCTGATTTTGGGTTTGACATTTGTCCTGGTTTGGTTCGGAATATGCCATAGCGTGAGCGGCGGCATGGGGGCTTGGGCCCCTAAAGTTGCAGTCTTTGGAGAACATTCCGGGTCAGTCGGGGGCCTAGCATGACAAGGAAGGGCTTCAGGATAAGAAGGGGATCCGGCTCGGGGAAAAGCACTTCAGAGCGTTCAGTGGAAGAGATCTTGAGAGACCTCAAGGGTGCTGGCTCCCGGCCGGGCAATGACTACAGGGAGCGTTCCCTTAGAATCCACGGCCTCATCTGCGCCAAGTGCGCCAGGGAGTTCGAGTGGAAGGACCGCCACCTTCTCACTGTTCATCACAAAGACGGCAACCACAGAAACAACCCCCCGGATGGCTCCAACTGGGAGAACCTCTGCGTTTATTGCCATGAGGACGAGCACAGCCGTCAAATCCTGGGGGACTATCTAAGCAAGAAAGACTAGCCCGCATTGTTCAGAATCGGTGGATAATGTGGACTAATCCCCCGGAGCCCCTACGCCCACCCGCACCCCAAGTTGAACAGGTTGGCAGCCGGCCTGGAATTCCCTGACCAAGCCTCCATTTCCTCTGAGAATCCGAACCTTGGCCTCCCCCTTTGGGCCAGGACCTTGGCCTGCTACAATCTCGGCACAGCCATCTCCGTCAAGATCCTTGCTGGCAACGTAAACCCCCCTCCCCTCAGAGAAAGCCAAAAACACATGCTCCTCCTCCCCTGCCTCGGGCTTCAGGACCATGACCTCCCCCTGCGCCCTAGGGCTGGCAGGGGCTCCCAGAATAATCTCATCACGACCGTCGCAGTCCACATCGGCAGCAGAAACATTTGCCCCGTAACCCACCCATGTCCCGTGGGAAGGGCTAAAACCCACCTCCCACTCTTCGGTCAAGGGGCCCACTTCCCACTCACGAGGCTCTCCCTGGGTCTCTATCCGGAAGATTCTCACCAAAGCCGGGGCCATTGGGGTAGGACCGGGAGCGGTTATAAGTTCAGGATTACCATCCCCATTGATGTCCCCTATGGCCACGTTGGGTGCCCTCCAAGCCCACTGCTCCGAAAATGGTGTGAACCTAAGGCCGGTGTCCACAAGACGCCCTCCCACAAACTTGTAAACCTTCACCACTCCTTGGCCTGCTCCGGGAGGCCAACACTGCTCCCCCTGAGTCTCCTGCGGGGGCTCCTCTTGGCTGCTCAGCCCCACAACTATCTCCTCTTTCCAGTCCCCGTCCAAATCCCCTACAGCCAGGCTTGGAGGATGAAGCCAACCGCGGTGCTCTGTGGCAGCCTCGGCAAGCACTTTGCCGTCCCTTGCCAAAACCCTTATCTTTGCCGGGGAGAAAATTCCCCCTCGGGTGGTTCCCACCACGATTTCATCCAGGCCGTCTCCGTCCAGGTCTCCGCTTGCCAGGCTCACGGCTCCCCCCTTTGGAGATGCCAGGTAATCCCTGAGCCAATTCCCCTCAGGGGTGAAACTCTTTATAATGCCCCTCCCCCTGTGGTCCCTGAAACAGGAGGTCAGAATACTCGCAGAAAGTGTGGGGTTGGCCTCAATGGCAAGCCGGCCCTGTACGCTGTGGGACACCACCCTCCCCCTGGCAGTAACCTCGAAGGTGTAATTTCCAAAGGAAACCCACTTGGAGGCCAGAATCTCGAGGGCCACCTCTTCTCCAGGCTGTGTTTCCGTAGCCGAAAGCTCTCCCCTCACACCCTTGGGAAGCCCGCTTAAAGAAAAGCTCACAGGCCCATCAAAGGAGCCCAAGGCAGCTGTTCTGATTTTGAAAAGAGCTTTCTCCAGCTGCCTTACACTCTCGGCTGTAGGCGTGATGAAGACAGAAAAATCCACGATCTCCAAGCCCACCTGGATGCTGCTTTGGCTTCCTGCCGAGAAAGCCGTGACATTGAGAGAGTAAGTCCCTGTTGGGCTCTGGGGGGTTGTGATCACCTTTAGGACTACCTGGGCACCAAGCCCGCCCGCAAGCCTCACCGGATTTGGGAGCAGGACCAAGGCAGAGTTGGGAGGGGACCCGGTCACACTCAAGCTGACCTCCCCCTCAAATTCTGAAATGGGCTGGAGGGAAAGTACCCATAAGACCGCCTCCCCTGCCTCTGCCTTTCGAAAAGAGGTGTCAGCGGAAAGGGTAAAGCCCATGTCTTGCTGGGCGAGGCTAAGAGTTCTCTTGGAGACAAGACTCTTTCCCACCACCCGCTGCTCCAAGAAATATGTTCCCCGCGAAAGCCCGCTTGGAATAGGCCAATGTACCTCCAGGTGCAGCTCTGATGCAGCGGCAAGATCGAAACCGGTGGTTTGGAAGAAGACCTCGGCTCCGGCCTGGTCCCTTGCCACTGTTTCCAGGGAAAGCCCCTGCAGGGGTAGGGTCCCATGGTTCCAGATTCTGGAGGATATGTGCACAGTCTCACCAGGCTGATAGATCTCTTTGTCGGTTGAGGTTTCAAGCCAAAGCTCCGGGATATCCAGGGTGAGGCGTGCCTGGTTGTTCTCCTCTTGGAACTCAGGAACTTGGGCTTGCGGGTCCACTTTGGCCAAGAAAGTCCTTGGGCCTGGGGCTCCTGTGAGCTGTGTTGTGTAAGAGAAGCTTTGGGTCTGCCCCTGGGCAAGGGGGGCCACTTCAAAGCTCCCCAAAAGCTGAGCTCCGGCTTCTTCATAGAGGGCCAAGGTGGTGGCAGGGGAATTTCCTTGCCCTTGGTTTCTGATCTCTATTGAAAAGAAAGCCTGCGGCGGATTTCCGGCCTCCAGGCTCCCTGTAAGTTCCACACTCAAATCCGGAAGTCCGGTTCCGTAAACAAAGGATGTCTCCTTGAGACTTGTAAGTCCCTCCAGTCTCAAGACGGCCTTGACTGTGTGCGCTCCCGCAGATGTGGAAGGTAAGGTGAACCCCAAGCTGCCGCTCCCACCTTGCAGGGTGACGGGGAGAACTCCCTGGGGAATATCGTCCACCAGCACTTCCAGTGTGCCTTCACCTTCCCCCAGAAACTTTGCTTCAATTTGCACCGGCTCAGTGTTGCTCTTATACTCGGCCTTGTCTGTTCTGACCCCTAGAAGCAAAGCCTTTCCAACATCAAAGGCCTCGGCCCCCGAGCAAAGAAGCAAATCCCCGAGGTAAATTCCGTATGCCAGTCTGTGAAGGCCCAGCATGTTTGTGGAGAAAGGCACAGAGAGCCCTGCCAGCACGGGCTCCGTATTTGCAAGGCTTAGGGGCGCCTCTGTTAGCTCTGTGTACTCCCCTTGGGGGTCCACAACCCAGGTGCGAATCAGCGCGGCCAGTGGCTCGCTGCTTTCCACCTGAAGGGAAAGATTCATGGTGTCCGTGGAATTGTACCTGGCCTTGTCCAGGGAGGCCTCCTTCACTCTCACTTGGATGCCTGCCACATCAAATGTGCGGGAGACAAATATGGGCTGAGAGTCGGGAGTCTGAAGTTGGGCGGAAACCTCATATGCCCCGGCAGGCATTAGAAGGGGAAGCACAAAGCTGCGTGAGGCATACCCGGAGAAAGCAAGGCTCTCTTTGTAACCGCCTGGCCCAGTGAGGCTCATGTTGCCCTCCGCCTCCCCCTCCACTGTCACCAACACAGTATCTCCGGGCGCGTATACCTGCTTGTCAGTGGTAAGATTCAAAAGCTCCCCTGCCTTGTGGATATAAAGGGAGTTCAGGTAAACGGATCTTCCCGATTCCCGATATATGCCCAAGAAGAGCTTCTCACCGGTGATGCTGGGAAGGGGTATATGGAACGCAAGGCTCTGGGATCCGGCTAATGTGAAGGGCCTGTTTTCCTCGAAGAGAGCGTATTTGACCTGTGCCACAAGAGGGAGTTCTGATGCGGCTGTGCTCTGTATCAAAAGGGTGAGCCTAGCTGTCTCGCCCTCCCTGTAACTCGGTTTGTCCAGGGACGGGGCCACCTTGAGATTCAGGCCTGCCACGCCATAGCGGACCGTTCCTTTTTCCGACAGCCCAGGCGAAACAAGCTCCCAGGTCCCGAAATAGTCCCTCTCATCCAGATCCCCGGGCAGTAAGGCCCCAAAGACCACCTCCTGCTCCTCACCGGCCCCAAGCCAGGCCTGTTCAGAGTAATCCGCAAGGTCTTGGGCTTTAAACTTGAGAATGAAGTTGGAGCCCTGGTCTCCGGAGTTCCTCAATCTGAAGCTGAAAACAGCCTCTTGACCAGGTTGGAAGGCCTGATATGGGGGGGTGTGGATCACCTGGATCAAAGGAGCCTTTACAGTGAAGCCCGCCTGTGCTGAGGCCAAAGCCTCCCCGCTGCTGGAAAGCACCGAAACCCTGGCAAGGTGTGACCCAGAGCTCAACAAAGCTGTAGGGATTCGGAAATCAAATGACTCAGAGGAGCCGGCAGTCAAGGCTGAAAGAGTTTGCTGCCCGCTCCAAGCCGGCCCCCCGCTTTCACTTGTCACCTCAGCCAAAACGCTAAAGCCCACTTCATTTGCCCCAAGGTTTGATACCTGGGCCGTTATGGGTAAAAAACCTGCCCCTGCGGGAAATACGCTCAAAGTCAGTCCCACCCGATTTTGCTTCTTCACGTTGAAAAAACCTTGTGCTGAAGCATTGGGTTGCAGGCAGGAGGCCACAATCCCATAGCTTCCCTCCGGGAGAATGAAATAGAGTGTGTCCTGGGCTGTTTCCCCAGCCGCAAGGGTATAGCTGCGCAGGGTTTGGATACCCGAGGGGCTCACCTGGTAACTCACGGTTAAGGTCTCATCCAGTTGCCCTGTGTTTGAAAGGCTCACCTCCACTGCCACAGGTCCCTCGGGATACACAGGCTGAGGGGTAAGAAGGATCTGCGCGCCAAGGCCGTAGAGAACCTTTCGAGTCTCCCCCAAGGAAAGATCACCGGTGAAAAGGAATTTAAAATCCGTATCTCTTTGAATCTGGTAAAGCGTTTCCAAGGATCTCTTTTCGCCCCCTTGGAGGTTTATCTCCTGGGCCAGGATTATCTCTCCCCCCTCTTCCCTTATTTCCAAGCCCACGGAAGCTGGAAGCCTTCCCGGGTTGGTGAGGTGAACTCTGATGGGGAATGGTTCTTTTCCAACAACCTGGGGCAGATCCAGGCTTTGGTACACTTTGGGCTCCTCTATTTCCAGGCGGTCCCAAACCTCTACCAGGGTCATGTTCTGCCGGATAATAAGGCCCGTGAGCAAAAGTCTTTCTTCTTGCCCGGCCACCATGGAAGCCGAAATGGGCAGGCTTGCACCGGCAGGCAGCTCCAGGGTCTGGGAGATGAGCTCCAGCTTTTCTCCGGCTGAGTTCTGTGCAAAAAGGTAAAGGGTGAGCCCGCTCACAGCGACAGGAGTTCTGTTTTCAATGCTCCCTGAAATCCTTATGAGCTCCCCTGGACGATATAATTTTTTCTCGGAACTGAAGCTCAGGGCCAGCCCGTGCCCCACAGCGTAGAAGGGATGACTGGCACGGGCCAAGACTTGAGAGAGGCTGTTTTGGGCTGTGGCCTCAAGGAGGTATTTCCCAGGCTTGGTGAGGGGGCCTGTCAAGTCGGTGAACTGCCTGGTCTCACCGGGAGACAAGCTTGCCGCATGTTTGGTTTCAAAAATCCTCTCTGCCCCCTCGTCCTGGTTTAGGGAAATGTAGAACCTCTCCGAATCAGCCAGATAAATGGTTTCCCCGGGTCCCAAGGAAATGGAGTTCAGCTCTTGAAAATTCTGGCTGCAGAAGTCCATATCCCCGTAGTTACACTCGTGCTCCGCCCATTCCTCCAGGAAATTCCCGTCCATGTCGAAGTGGACCACCCGAGTGTTTCCGGAATCTAAGACATAAACAGAACCCAATGCTCCCACGGCAATGCCTGTGGGTGAGTTGAGCTCCCCCGAGCCGCTTGCTGGGGTTCCGAATTCTCCAAGGAAACGGCCTTCCAGGTCAAAACGCTGGATTCTATTGTTGCCCGTATCGGCCACATACACATATCCCACGGGCCCTATGGCTATACCCCTAGGGGAAAAGAACTCCCCCGGAGATTGCCCCTCGCGGCCCCAACCGGCAACAAAACTCCCCTCAGAGTTGAAGACTTGTATACGGTTGTTCCCGGTGTCAGCCACGAAAACCTTCCCATCCCAGCAGACAGCTATGCCTTCCGGGGAGCTGAACTGGCCCTGGCCGTCTCCCTCGGTGCCCCAACCGCCAAGGAAAAAGCCCTCTTTGTTGAAGCGCTGCACACGGTTATTCCCGGTATCAAGCACGTAAATGGAGCTGTCAGGACCAACCGCCATGCCCTTGGGGTCTTGGAACTGCCCCTCTCCTGCCCCCCACTCCCGAACCACCCAAAGCTGGCCGGAAGAAACATCCAGTTCTTGGATCACACTTAGGTAGGGATTGAAGGCGTAAAGAGTGCCTTCCCGGGAGGCAGCCATAGCAGTGCCCCACTGGAACCAGCTTGACCAGTAGTCCTCTTCCTGGCAGTAGGAAAGCTCCTTCTCCCGGCAGTAACCTGTGAGATAATCGCAGTAGCCCGGGTACACCTCTTCGCACGCCCCACAAGTGGGTTCGCAGTAGCCTATGGCCCAGGAGAATAGATGGTTCCCACTTTGCTCGAAAGCCTGAACACGGCTGTTCAGAGTGTCTGCCACATACACCGTCCCGTCGGGACCTACTGCCAACCCCCTCGGTGAGGAAAATTGCCCCTCAGCCCTTCCTTGCTCGCCCCAAGCAACAAGGAAGTTACCCTCTCTGTCAAAGACCTGGATGCGATTGTTGCCCGTGTCTGCCACGTAAATAGAGTCCTCAGGGCCAAGGGCCACTCCTTGGGGGCTAAGGAATCGGCCTTCCTCTACCCCTTGCCCACCCAAAGAGAGAACATAATTCCCTTGGTCATCGAATATCTGAACACGGTGGTTCCCTGTATCGGCCACCAAGATCCGGCCCTCCCGGGAAACTGCTATTGCACGCGGGCTTAGCATCTGGCCCTCGGCCTGGCCGGGTTCCCCCCACTGCCCCAACAGGTTTCCCTGAGAGTCAAATTTCAGCACCTGATTCAGCCCCGCATCCACTATGAACACTTGCCCGCCCGAACCTAAGGCCACCCCTGAGGGTTCAACAAAATTGAATCCGCCTCCAAACTCCTCGGCCCAAGGCTGCCCGTCGTACCTGAGAACCCTTCGATCCCATGCATCCGCCACATAGACTGAGCCCTCTGCCGAAATGGCTATGCCTCTGGGCTCGCTGAAGCCGTTCCAGATATCGCTCCATTCGGTTTGACCGTACGGGGAGCCTTCCCAAAGCCGATCCTTTTCCCCTTCCGGCACAAAGAGCCGGCCGTCGCCCGCCACTGCCACTGCCTGCGGTCTGGTGGTCCACCTGTTGTAACTGGACCTCGGATAATGCACCCTAAACCCAAGGATCGAAGTCGGTGCCACGCGGCTTACACTCACCGTAATGGTTCCGCTTTCCAGCCCAAGCGCTCCATTGCTCACAGTGGTCAGCCCTGTGACGGAGTCATTCAGCAGGTACACATCCTGGGTTGTGCTGGCTTCCAGACTGGCTGCAAGGCCCTCGACGAGGAGGGATTTGTTGAGAAGGACTAATTCTTGGTTGGACTGGTTTCTGACTCTTGCCCTTATAGTGACCTGGCCCCTTGCCGTCTGGTGGGGAATGGGGATTTCCGCCAGGCTCTTGCTCTCGCCGGAGAGAATCTGCCCAGCCCCGTTTCCTTCCCAAATCGTGCGACCTTCTGCACTTGTTAAACTTATGCTCTCTGCAACATATGTGGTGTCCACCCCCCCAGCATTTTGGATCGTGAGCCTGGCAATCTCTCCGGCCATGAGAGTTGGGGGCCCCGAATAAGTAACCAGGATCCGGGAGGCAGGAAGGTCAAAGCTCACCTCCCTCCTCAAGACTGCCTGTGGTGAGAGAAAGGCTTTGACCTCTAATTTTTGCCTGCCGGGAGGAATCTCAGGAGGGATGGAGAAAGAAAAAGCAACTTGGGAGCTTTCTCCGGGGGGCAAAGACATATACCTGGTTTCGCTTTGAGAGGTTCCCAAAAGCGACACCACCACGGGCACATCCTCTAGGGCGAACTGCCCGTTGTTGAGCAGGCTCACCGTAAGAAGGGCAGTGTCCCTGGCATTGTAAGTGGTCTTGTTTAGCGAAGCCCACATGATGGGGATGGTGTTGTTGGTGATTCTGACCGCCGTGGGGCTACCTGTCTTGGTCTCATCGGACTGGGCGTAGGAAAGAATATAAGTCCCCAGTTTAAGGGGTGGGAAAACCACACCAACAGGAATGCTCTTGTTTTCTCCCACGCCCAAGGTGAACCCCAGGCTCTCGGACCAAGCCAGGTTTCCGCCCGGCTCTTTGAGGGTGATCTCCAGAGTTCCTCGACGCACATTTACCTGTCCCTGATTTGTGATCCTAAAGAGGATCGTGTTGATGCCGGAGTTGTAAACAGATGGCAGATCCGGTCTCACCATGACCCGGCTTTCGGGCAATTCGAACTTGGTGGAAGAAGCTGAAACACGTTTTCCCCCGTACCATGCCTCCAGGCTCACGTAATAGGTGCCTGGGCGGGCCGTTTCAGGGATAGTGAAATTGCCGGTCAGTGTGGCACTCCCAGAGCCTGGCACCAAGAGGCTCCGTGAATCCTCAAAAATGAGCTCACTCTGAGCATTTGATACAGCTATCCGGGCTTCTGCGGGCCAGCCCAAAACAACCTTGTTGTCCATTGACCCGGTCATGAGAACGCTGTCTCCCTTCTCATAGCGGGCCTTGTCCACCTCCAGCTTCAAGGCGGCCTCAGGCTGCACCACCCAGATGCCCTTGGCCGCAAATCCCACATTTCTGCCGTTTTCGTCCCGGAAGTAGGCCCAGACCCGGTCTGTGTTTCTCACAGGCTCCAGCACATAGGTGAAGCTTGTGTGGCCCCTGGCCGGAACTGTGGAGACCTGTTCCTCCCGCCTGCCATTGTGAAGCAGGAGGAAGCGGGTGTTGATCTGTCTGTCCCTTTCTGTGTTGTTCCAGAGGTTGAAGGTGAAACGGACCGAGCTTCCGGGCAGATAATGCTCTGAATCGCTTTGCACCGAAAAGCTGAAATCCGGGCTTCTGTAAGGATCGGGGGGCGGGTTGCTCACCACGAAACGGCCCGAGTCTGTCTCTGCTTCTGGTTGCACTATTAGTCCTTGTGGATCCAGGAGCAGATAGTCTACGTGGTAGATGCCCACAGGGCCGTTGGGGCTTGTGGGGAAGCTGACCTGGATTGCAGCGCTTTGGCCTGCAGGAACCATCACATCCAGGGTCCGCTCCTCGAGAACAGAAGTTCTATGAGGGTTTCGTACAAAGAGCTTGACCGATGAAGCGTCCCTGCTGGTATGGTTGACCACCGTTAATTCAAGAGTGGCTGTTTGACCCGGCCTCACCTGGGGGAGCGTCTCTGGCCTTTTGGCCCAAGTGATCATGTCCCTCACAAGGGCCTTTTCCTCTGAGGAAGCCTGGTTTTGCTGTGAGGCGAAATCAGAATACATGGATGTGACAATAACCCTTCCAAGCCCGTATTCGTACATGAGCATGGCGGGCTGACCGTTGGCCGTTCTCCTCAATAGAATGGTGGAGTTGGAGGGGTACTCGGTAAAGTAGCCGTCCACGTTCAGGTCGGGCGTGGCCTTGCTGAGTCCGGCCAGGATCTGGTGCCATGTGTCTATGAAGGCAGCGTTTCTGAAACAGCTGTGATCCTCAGCCCAGCCGTATCCGCTTACCCTACGCCGGCTCCCGTCGGCTTCCTCTGGCACCGGAAGCGCTGAGAACTCGTAGCCGTGCTGCTGGGCAAACACAATGAGGGTGCCGCCCAGTCTCACGTATTCCTCCAGATTGGCTCTGAAAAAACTCGAGTTTTCAAAGCCCAATAGCCCACCTGAAGGGATGATGAGCACCGAATAATCTGTCAGGGCGTCAGGAGAAAAGTCGTTGGGTTTGTATCTTCTTATGGGTTCGTGGAGTTCTCGTTGAAGAAGATCGGACATGGAGAGGGCAAACCCCCGCCCCAAGATGGCCAGATCAGGTGTTTTGACATAATCTTCATGAAAAAGTGCCCATGCTGCTTCTGAGGTGAGCTCATAGCCGGCAGAGAGACTCAGGTATGCCTCCTCCTCAATTCCTCCATTGCGATATTCTCCAAGCAGGTAGTCCTGGATCCAGAACCAAATCAGTGACTTCCTGTCTTTCTTTACGGCCAGCCTGTCCCATGCTTGATTCAAAAGCTCCGTAGACCCAGGCAAACTCCATGAACCTGGAACACCTTCCAAATCGTCCGGATGATCACCCCCAGGGGGTCTGCACTCCCCACCCCCGCAATCCCCACAACCAAAGGGTGGTGGTTTCCTGCAATTGGAAGGCGGTTGGAAATCCTTCAACACCTTCTGCCAGGAATAGAGTATCCCCCCGAGGGCATCCAGGGCTTGCTGTGGTGCTATCACGGCGAAAAAATAATGATTGGCAAATTGCCCATTGGTGTAGTCCTTGACAAGCCCCTCATACCCGCTCATTGGGGTGGTAAGTGCTCTGTATTCTTTCATCACCGCCCTTGCATTTTCGGCAACTGTCTTGGGCAGCGAGGAAACACACTCCAGGGACTCAAATTCCACGGCCCTTCCCATTTCCACTTCCAGAAGCCCATGCATCGCCCTTCCGCCTATATCCCAAAGTCCTCTGTACCAGCGTTCTTGGGCGTCTCGATCCCCCTCGTGATAGATCCCGTCAATGCCGACACTGTAGGCATGTAAGGGACTTGCCAGATCCGCTGGATAATGAGAGAGCCTGCCGAATTGCTTCCACACTTTCTCGTAAGTTTTCATACTTGAATTGCATCTGAGCTCCCCTAACTTGTTTCTTACCTCCTTTTCTTCTCTTTCAATGGCCTCAAAAGCTGATCCAGGCGTGATTTCTGAAGCCTGAGACAGATTAAGAGCCTCTCGTATTGAGCTGTCCCAATCTTTCCCATGGGCGGGATTATGTGAATGCTTGGGACTGTTGGTCCCGTCACCCCCCGCTCCAACTGATCTGTCTGGTTCTGAAGACCCCAGTCTCAGGGCCCGGAAAAGGACATCATCATCCACCTCTTGATCGCATCTGCTCCTTGGGGGTCTGGGAAGAGCAATGCAATTCCCTTCCTTTCCCAAAGCGCACTCCCGCTGACATCTCTCAGCCCTCTCGGCCAGCTTTCCATGATGGTTTAGAACCCCCATAAAGCCCGCGCTCCAGGCCTGGAGGGATTCAGGGACTAAAAGACTCAGGACAACGGCCCCTCCAAGAGCAAATACGCATCTCATGGAGCCCCCTCCATCTTTGTGAACTTCTGCACCACATTGTGGATCCCCGTCCTGCCTCTGCCTTCATGAAGGGTCCTTCCTATGAACACATGGCTCCCGTAAAAGGCCAAGCTCAAATACTCGTCAAATGTCTCAATCCTCTCAATGTCGCTTAGCCTCTCGAACCACTCAGAATAGCTCTTCTTCTTGTGCTTCCAGTAACCGATCATCTCCCCACCTGTGTCAAAAATCATCGCATCGATCACCCCAAAGGGCTTCATCCCAACAAAGGTCACGTATATCTCGTCTTGCGGACTCACATAAAGGCCGTTGGCATAGTAATAACCAGGCGAATTGCCTGTCCAGGATAGCTTCTCTGATGTGAACTGCCTCAAGCTTATTGCAGCGTCCTTGAGCATCACCTCCTCATAGCCGATCTCCCTTCTCCTGTCTGGGTCATAGAAACGCCCTGGGCTCTCAAACCCCTTCTTCAAGACAGTCGTGAATTGCTTCTTCTTGTTCCAATACCGGTCCAATACCACTACCGTGTTATCCTCGGCAAAAAGGTAAACCCCCCCTGTGCTGTCAACACCAATTGAACCCACATTGCCCTCATACTTCAAAAAGGGCACCTTGGCTCCTGTCACAGGCATCCTTGCCGGCACCTTGGGTGGCTCTATGTTCCTTTTCCTCTTAAGCTTCCCCTCCAAGGTATATTCCCTGAGCTGCGGAACCATAATACGGTCTCCCTCTCGGGCCACAACAAGTCTCCCATTCTGCACCCCGGCTCCCCTGTGGGAACTAAGCGAATCATAAGAGCCCCTCTCCTCCAGCCACCAGAGAGCCAAAACCGCCCCATTGGAGTCAAACTTCACCACCTTGTTACCCTTGTAGTCCACTACATAGATGTTGCCCAGGTGATCTGAAACCATTATCAAGGGCATTATGAGAAACTGCCTTGAGTCCAGCTCTACAGGCTCCATGAATCCCCTATACCGGGTGATCTTCACAGGCCTTAGCCTCTCATACAGATCCCGACCAAGCCCCAGTTTGTTCCCATCAGGCCACTGTTTAATAAAATTACCCTCAAAATCATAGTGTTGTATCCTGTAGTGCTCCAACTCCTCCCTGTTGGCTCTAGCAATCGCTCCAGAATGCATGTCTATATATCCATCTATTGTGAGTGACTCTATTACCTTTCTAAAAGATCCCTTGTTCGTTTCTGTTTCTTTTTCTTCTTTGACTTTTGCTAAGAAGCTAATAATCTCATCTTTTTCCTCTTGCTCCATTTCGGAAGCTTTCCTGGGTGGGAAGAAGTGTTTGATGATGAAATCAATATACGTATCCCTTTCCTCCCCATTTAGTCTGCCGGCAGCAATCCCAGAGAGAGATTTTCCAGAGACGTACCTATCGATGAAGGTCTCCTTTTCCTCCTCCGTCATCTCAGAGACCGGCTTGGGCATCTGGGGTGGGTGGTAAACGATCTCCTTTGCATTGACCAGGAGGAACACCCCTTTGTCTGTGGCTGTCATGGAGAAAATCTGATGCCTAACTCCAGGCTTTATCTCCCTTATCTCCCACTCTTTCACAAATTCTGGGGCTTTCCACCTCTTTCCCCTTTCTCCTTGGCAGGACACAAGGACAGGTAATACAAGGAGGATAAGAACCCTAATTGCCCAGGGTCTCACCCCTCGCAGCAGATCTATGGAGTCAAAACATCTCCCACCCCTTTGCATGGCCGTCTTGGTCCTTTCTCAGAGGTCTGGTATCTTTTGCCTTCCCTAGCCTCTATGGTTTCTGTCACCTTGATTCTTTCATAGGGAAACGCCGGGGCTAGAAGTTGGGCCCAAGTAGGGGTCATCTATCTCCGGCGCCTAGTCTACCCTCTTCAGGGAGATCCTCACCAGCACCATCGAAGATGAATGAAAGCAGCAGACAAGGAATGTGCCTATCTAACGAATCAGTTGGCAGCTTGTCAAGCATTTTTTTGTTCTGTGTTGGTAGTACATGAAATGTCCGGTTGGTATGGCAAGTGATGTGTCCGCTTTTTTGGTGTGAGGGGGGAATGGTGGAGCGGGCCATGAAGATTCAGGAGGTGATTTTGAGGGCTATGGACGGCAGGCTCAAGTGGTATCAGGCAGCTGAGATCCTGGGGATCTCTGATCCTCAGATGCGCGAGCTGGAAGCTGCGCTGTGAGCGTCGGGGCCACGAAAGATGGATTCGACAGGAGGCGCATGGGCTACCCTGTCCCGCCGGGGGCTGGCGGGTGAACAAGAGCTTGAGGGTATAGGGTGGCGCAGGGTCCGCCGCATTCCGGAAGAGCCCAGCCCAGCTCTCCACACTTTAAGCCCTGGGATACAAGCTCAAAGACGGTTGGGTCGTACAGGGCTAGTGCCCCTTTTCCACAACTATTCCAAAAGGTTATCCACTTTTCATGGGGTTATCTTGTAAAGTCGAGTCAAAGGGGTTTTAAGAGGGCCCATACTTCTCAAGGAAAAGCTCAACCTCATCAAAGTCCTCCCACCGCCTTTCCAGGAGTTCCCGAGGCCAGTCCCACCAAGCCGTGGCCATGAGTCTCTCGGCCACCTCTTTGCGAAAGCGCGCCCTGATAGTCTTTGCAGGTACCCCTGCTACTATTTGATAGGGAGCGACATTCTTTGTCACTACGCTTCCTGCTCCCACCACCGCCCCTGTTGCGATCTTTACGCCGGGAAGCACAATAGCCCCATGTCCGATCCAAACATCGTGGCCCACCTCAACCGAGTTGGACCGCCTCCATTGGAAGAAGGCCTCCTCGTCCAGGTCATCCAGTCGATACATAGTTCGACGGTAGGTGAGATGGTGGGTCGTGACCCTATCCATCGGGTGATTCCCGGGGTTTAGCCTTGTAAACGAGGCTATTGAGCAGAACTTGCCTACACTGGTGTATGCTAGGGATGAAAACCTCATAACGTAACTGTAGTCGCCCAAGGACGACTCCAGCATTTCTACCCCTTCGTCCACGAAACACCAATTCCCAAGATGGCTCTTGCTCAACTTGGCTCTTGGGTGTACAACCGGATCCTCGCCAAGGATCAATTGCTCCTCAAGCTCGGCTAGACCCAGGGCTTCTTCTCCCTCTGTCAAGCGTACACGCATTGAGCCTTACCCTCCCTGGAAGAAGACTGGAGAGCTTCAATCAATTGCCTCAATGCCGTCAAGGTTTCCCCCGTGAAGCGGTAATATCTGCTTCGCAGCTCGACTATCATTATTCCATCAAAAGGAGGAATGAGTCTGCCCAGGAGTTCCTTAAACGGAACCTCTCCCCAACCTATCGGCATGTGGGAGTCACCTCTGCCAAGTGGGATCTGGTGGGTCTGCTGTTTTTCGTGCGAATACGCAGCGACACCGAAATTGTCATGAACATGGATATGCCTGACCCAAGGGGCCAACAGGCACGCCCCCGCAAAAGGATCAAAGCGATGAAACCTTGAGGCCATCCAGAGATGGCCCAAATCAAGCGCGACCCCGACGTTTTCCTTGCCTACGGCCAGAATCATTTCCTTCAGAAAATCGGTTCTCTCCCCGTAGCAATAGGGGCTGTAGTCCGGATAAGGTCTTGCGTTTTCTATCCCAATAATCAAATCCGGAAACATCTCTGCCAACCGGCCAAGCCTCTCAACCTCCAAATCCCACATCCTTTTCTTTTCGATCCATTCCAGCTCAGGCTCAAGATGCACTACGGGGAAACGTTCCTCTGGGATAAAACGTCCTGCATGGTAGACCACGACTTCGGCATTGATCAGGCAAGCAAACTCCAAGGTGGCTCTTAATGCCGATTCATGTAGGGCTGATTCCTGCCGGTCCATAAGGTTTATGGGGTTTGGAGCATGCACGCTGTAACGAAATGGATAATCTCCTAGGATTCTCTTAACCTCACGCGCAAGGGGCTCCCTGAGTTTGCCGTTCAGGATCAAGTCCAGGCCATGGGGAGGTATCTCCACGGCCTGGGCTCCCAGTTGCTTAAATACACGCAGATCCCGAACCAAACTTCTTAGATCCCCGTCCGTTCGCACTTCATCTATCTTGCACCCAAGAGCTATCATTGTTATATGACCACCTTTCTGATCTGAGCTGAAACCAGATCCGTGAAAGTGACAGCAAGGATGACCATTAACATCACTGCTGCCGTTTCGGCAAAATAAAAGCCCCGAATGACCTCCCACAGCACCATGCCTATCCCGCCGGCACCCACCATCCCCACAACAGAGGCCGAACGGACATTTGACTCGAAGCGGTACAAGGAATAGGACAGCCAAAGGGGAAGCACCTGAGGCAAGACTCCGTAAAGTATTTCCTCAAGTCGGCCCGCTCCTGTAGACCTTATACCCTCCACCGGCCTTGGATCTATCGTCTCGACTGCCTCGGCATAAAGCTTTGCCAGGATGCCGGTTGTGTGCACAAAAAGGGCCAAGACCCCTGCAAACGGGCCCAAGCCAACCGAAACCACGAAAAGCATTGCGAAAACCATCTCGTTGATGGCCCTGGCCGCATCCATAAGCCGCCTCATAGGTTGGTAAACCCATGGGGGCACTATATTCTCCGCGCAAAGAAGCCCAAGAGGGATCGAGGCAACTACTGCCAGAAAAGTTCCTGTAACAGCTATCTGGAGTGTCACCACCATTTCCTTGAGATAGGTCCGCCACTCCGAGAAGTTCGGAGGGAAGAAATCCTTGGAAAATGTCCACATGTTCCCAGCATGCCTGAACAGCTCTGTAAAGCGCACTTCAGATCCCCTCCAAGACCACACTATGACCGCCGTCAGAAGAGCCCATGCCAGGACACGAAACAAAGAAGCTCGCTTTTCTCTCCATGTAACAGCAGGACCAGAGCCTTCAAAAACATTGTGTCCTTTCAAGACAGTGGGTGACTTCAAGACTCCCTTTCCTCCGGATTTGAAGGCCAGGACCCGGGCCTTCCAGCCCCTACCCCCGGGCCCCTCATCGGCAAAGCCTCAATTGGTTTTACTAGATTTTTCCAACTCCTTTTGCAGATCCATAAGTTTCTTATCCAACTCGGCGAGTCGAGCCTGTTTCTCGTTTGCAGCCAATTTCTCATCCCCCTCCAACTTCAGCTTCTCTCTAAACAGTGTGAGCTGTCGGACAGGTAGGAGTTGGCTGTCGTCCGATGCCTTGAAGGGAGCCCAACCCGAACTCATTCCGGCTAGAACCGCCCTCTGCCTTTCGGCCTCCGGACCTTTTACGCCATAAGAAAGAACGAACTCCTTGATTCTTTCCTTAAGCTCTTGGGGAAGGTCTTTTCTCCACACCAGAGGGTCGCTGGGGATAAGAGGAGATTTCCATATCACTCTTAGCTGTTCATATTTCTCTGGCGCCCTTTTTTTCAGGATACTTAGGCTTTCGGTGTTATTTGTAGCCACATCCACTTGCTTGGTAGCCACTGCCAAGGCGTTTGCTTCATGATTCCCGGTCCTGACTGCTTTGAAGTGGGTCTTGGGATCGATGCGGTTCAAAGCGAATACATAATAACCGGGCACCAGAAAGCCGGAGGTGGAGTTGGGGTCTCCATTTCCGAAGGTATACTTGCCTGGGGAAGCTATTAAGTCTTCCAATGTCTTGATAGTGCTGTCTTTATGGACAATAAGGACAGACCAGTATCCTGGGTTTCCGTCTAGGTCAACGGTCTGGGCAAATATTTCCCCTCCTGCTCTGTCCACCGCCTCCATAGCAGACTTGTTACCAAACCATGCCATGTGGACTTTCCCGAAACGCATGGCCTCGATAACCCCTGCATAATCCGATGCAAAGAAAGCATTTACCTTTATGCTTAGGGCCTTAGCCATGTCATCCAAGAAGGGCCTGAAACCCTTTTCCAAGGCCTGGGAGCTCTCTGTGGAAATAATCCCGAAGTTCAGTTCGGAGGGGCCGGCAGCATGCGCCTTGAAATCCCAGGCCAAGGCTGCCATCGCAGCCAGCACTGCAAGCTTAACAAATCGCCTTCTTATCATAATGTTTCTCCTCTCTTGGATTATTCTTGCCGGCATCTGGGCTGCCGGGGCATTCTTAGGGTTTTCACAAACTCATGCACTCCTGACTTCATCACTAATCCATACCGGCCCATGCTCTGTGCAGATCCTCCTCATTCTCGTCCCATGGCCTTTCCTGCATCATCCCTCCCCCATGAAGGAAAGCTCGCCGAACAGTTTCCTCATGTTGGGAGGAGACTCTCCCCTCATAAATCTTCCGAATCAAACAAGGGGTTACAGAACAAGTCAGACCGTCGTAGATGACTCGGCCCAGCTGGAGTGCAATCACTCTCCTGCAATATCTAAGAGCAAACTCCACCTGGTGAAGGGAGACCACAACGGTTATGCCATCCTCCTCATTGATGCGCAGCAACAGCTCCATGACTCTTGTGGCCGACTCTGGATCAAGCGAGGCAATGGGTTCATCCGCAAGAATTATCTCGGGATCCTGCATCAGGGTCCTAGCGATGGCCACCCTTTGCTGTTGGCCCCCGGACAAAGTGGAGGCCCTTTGCCAGGCAAACTGAGCCAGGCCTACCCTCTCCAATGCCGCCATGGCACGCCTTTTCTCCTCTTTGCCAAAGAGAAAGGTGAGGGTTCTCCAATCAGGAACACGCGCCAAGCTTCCCATAAGCACATTGGTCATAACCGACAATCTGCCCACTAGGTTGAATTGCTGGAAGACCACACCAACCCTTGATCGAACGTCTCTGACGTTGTTTGAAAGCCTGCCTTGTGACTGCACGGTCAATCCCATGGCCTCCACATGGCCTCCTTTTGGGTCCGATGTGACAAGACCCGAAAGATGGCGGATCAGAGTGGATTTACCAGAGCCCGAGGGCCCCAGAAGAGCTACCATCTCACCTTTGTGTACGGTCAAACTGACATCATCCAAGGCCCGGATTCCCCTTGCAAAGGTCTTGTTCAAGCCCCGCACCTGTAGTGCCGGTTGCTCGCGCGGCGCGTAGCTCCCATCCTGCATGTCAAACCTCCCTCTTTTGTCATAGGTTGAGAAACGTAAACTCGTCTTCCCGAGACCCATGTCTCCAAAACATGTGCCCAATCCTGGTCTAAATCCACAACCAGGAAATCCGCCGGCCCTCCCTCTATCAGCCTGCCAGTCCCGTGTGAATTCTTTAGGAGCTTGGCCGGGCCGGAGGTAACCAACTTCATGGCTTTTTGCATGCACAATTTATCCCTTCGGTGGGCAAGTAAGGCCCCTTGGATCAAGCACTCGGGGTAGTAGTCGCTCATGAGCCCGTCACAGACTCCAGCCCTCAGGGTCTCGGAGGCGCGTAAATGCCCGTTGGAGGAACGATCTCTCACCGTATTGGGCGCCCCCATGAAAATCATCATGCCCTGGAATCTGGCCTCGAGGGCAGCTTCCAAGGTCACGGGAAACTCGCTGGCCGTAACTCCCAGGGATTTGACGAATTTGACTTTTTCTGATGTGTCGTCATCGTGGCTCAAGACGGGGATATGCACTTGCTTTGCTGCCTCGAACAAAGTCTCCAACCTTCTTAGCCCTTCCTCCCTTTTCAAATTCTTTCTTTCGGTAACCTTTAACACCTCCTCTCTGGTGACCTTGAAGGTCCCGGTCGCATAACGAAGGTAGGATTCCAAGTCCCTGAATTGCCCTTGCCCCGGGGTATGATCCATAATCGAAACAACATCAACAATTTCTTTGGAAATTAGATCTGTAACTATTGACAAGCCTTCTACATTTGTTATCTCATATCTGAGGTGTATTTTGTGACGAATTTTCCCTTTGTTATGTCTATCAAACGAATTTATAAGTTTGACAAGTTTTTTTGCCGACTCACATGATCTAAGTCCAAACTCACTATCTGCAAAGCTAATACCATGACAGAATGTCGTTATCCCACAGCTGGCCAACCGAAGATCCAGATTTATCAGTGAGAAATTATGGTCGAATCTAACACCCGGCCTCATTTCGATCCATTTCTCTAGAGCGTCTGAATGAAGGTCTACCAAACCGGGGCAAATCAATTTTCCTTTTGTGTTTTTCCATCTGATCCTAAGGGTGGGCCGGTTCCCTTCACCCAGCTCACAGACCACTCCCCTCTCAAGGGTCATCCAGCCCTTTTCCATCCAGCGTTCCCCATCGAAGAGTGGACCTCCATAGAGTCCCAAAACATTGCTCATTGACACTACCTCCATACGCCTTGGCCATAGGAACGAGCTGGACACAGCCCCTCATGCGACTTTTCCCCAGGGCTTTTGGGAACCAATGGGACAACCCGTGTCACCAATGGCTCGATGGGGCCCTTGTCATGGAAAACGGCCAGCACAGTTGTGTTTCCCTTTTTCATATCCTCGAGCACCTCAACTACCGACTCTATGGCCTTGGCATCGAGGCTTGCCGTAGGCTCGTCCATTAGCAACAGTTTTGGCTTGGAAATGAAAGCCCTGGCTAAGTTCACGCGTTGGCGTTCTCCCCCGGAAAAGGTCATGGGATAAGCTTTCCATAGCTTTTCAGGCACTCTTAATCTCCTGAGCATTTCCCTGGCTTCCCATACTGCCTGGTCTAAAGGTCGGCCCTGCAAGACACAGGGGGCTGCCACCACAAACTCCGCAGGCACTCTCGGGGGGCAATGGAGAAACTGGGTGACGTATGAGATCTCTTCCCGGCGCAGTTCCAAAACATTTCTTTCCTCGCAACGGGCCAGGTCAACCCATTGGCCCTCCCGGGTAAGGTACAAAATCTCCCCACTGGTCGGCTTGTAGGTTCTAAAGATGCATTGAAGGACAGTGCTCTTTCCAACCCCGCTTGGGCCAACCAATACCCCGAAGTCTCCCTCTTCGAGCTCGAAGGATAGCCCATTGAGGGCCTCTACTTTGAGGCTGGCTAGAAGATGCATGGTGAATGTCTTCTTAAGGTTCCTGACTAGCAGAATTTTTTTCTTGATTTTCATTTTCGGTGTCCTCTGGACTCACGAAAGGGCGCTGGCAACCAGCTGTTGGGTGTACGGATGATGAGGGTCTGCGAAAACTTGATCCGTAAGGCCTGACTCCACCACCCGCCCATGGCGCATGACCAAAATCCTTTGACTGAGAAGGCGCACTGCCGCCAGGTCATGACTTACTACCACAATGGGCAGACCAGTGTCCCATTGAATCCGTTTGATCAAATCCAAAACAGAAGCTTGGACGGAAACATCCAGACCTGATGTGGGCTCATCCAGCAATAGAAGGGAAGGACTAGGGGCGAGTGCCCTTGCTATTTGAACGCGCTGTTGCATGCCCCCAGAGAAGTATCGGACCGGTTCGTCCAGCCTGGAAACAGGCAGCTCAACTTGGCTGAACAACTCCACTATCCTTGCCCGGATGGGACTAAAACGGGGGCGGAGACTTTGAAGCAGCAGGGGTTCCGCCACGTTGGCCCCAGCACTGAGCTCCATACGAAGCCCCAAATGGGGTGATTGATAAACAATGCCTAACAGTTTGTTGCGAATAGCTCTCTTTTGTTGGTCAGAACATTGAAAAAGATCCATCCTTCCCATCCCAACTTCCCTGTGATACATGGAGCCGAATGTGGGCACCTCGTCCAGGTGCATACATTTGAGGAGGCTGGATTTGCCCGACCCTGACTCACCCACTATGCCCAGAACCTCTCCCTCGTACAGTTGAAAGCTAACCCCATGGCACGCAACTACAGTGGAACACGTGTCACACACGTTATTGCCTTGCTCGGGGCCTGTAGCTTCGATACACTGCGGACATCCGGGGCCAAAAAACTTGGAAAGTTCTTGAACCTCCAGTATGGGAGCTGCTGTTGATTTCATCACTTAATGCTCTCCTTCAATCCGGCTTGCATAGCTCTTTCCTCTTGACCAGAACAGGACTTCTCACAGCGGAGCTGTTGGACCTTCTCTCAAAACAGTAGTCGGTGTCGGAGCAAACCCACCTGGAAGCAAAAGCATCTTCATCGGGAATCTCGTCGAGAAAAGACTCCCTTGAACCGCATAGCCTGCAGGCTTTGCCTGCCTGGTTCTCAACACAAAAAGGCATGTCTTCAAATGCCAAAGGATCCACCTCAGTGTGGGGAGGAATAGCATAAATTCTTTTTTCCCTTCCCGCCCCGAAGAGCAAAAGAGCCGGGCTTTGATTCAGTTTGGGCACGTCCCACCTTGGAATTGGGGATGGATCCATGATGTAGCGTCCATTGACCAGGACCGGATATCTTGCACCCACGGTTACCCTTCCCCATCGCACGATCTCTTCGTACAACTTGACCCACATCAGGCCGTAGTCCCCCTCCGCGTGCATCCGGCAGGTGAGTTCTTCTTTAGGCTCCACTTCCCTCAAGGGTTCCGGGATTGGCACCTGAAAGACCAGAATCTGACCTTCCTGCAAGGGCGTATCAGGCACTCTGTGTCTGGTTTGAATGAGAGTGGCTTCGCGGGTGTGTGTGGTGGTCTCACACCCGGTGGTCATGGAGATAAAACGCCTCAGGTTTACTGCATTAACAGAATCATCACACCCTTGGTCTATTACCTTTAGAACATCCTGGGGGCCCACGATGGCAAGGGTGACTTGCAATCCGCCTGTGCCCCAGCCCCGGGCTATCGGGATTTCAGGGCTGGAATAGGGCACCTGGTGCCCTGGGATGGCGATGGCTTTGAGAATCTTCCTTCTGATCTCACGTTTTATTGATTCGTTCAAGTATGCAAAGTTATAGCCGATTTGGTTTTTATCAGATAGATATCTCCTTAGACCACCTTCTTTGATAGAATTTATGTTTGCTATTGCTCGCATCTTATCTCCCTTAACTGATTGAGATCCGCTTGAAAAGTAACATAGTGTGGCAATTTATAGTGGAGACAAAATCCCATTGCTTCAATACCATCTGTATGTAGAAGTACAAATTCCTGATCTTGAGCGGGATGTGGGGCGACATCTGATTGCATTATTCTGTCAAGTACCGCCATACTGATTGCTTTTACTTCATTTTGTCCGAAGCAAAGGCCGTAACCCATCGTGAAAAAGGGTTTGTCCTGCTCTTTTGCTTTTTCCATTCGACTTATCACCTCGCATTCTGTTACCCTTATCCAACCAATAGGACGGCCATCAATGCACAGCGGAACTTCGCCCACCCTGAGCTCCCCAACGGCTGGGTGGATCTGGCCGTAACCGCGCATGCTTGAATAAGCCAGGGCTAGAAGGCCTCCTGTCTCTGCCCTTGCCAAACACTGAAGTCTCGCACTTCGATTTGCCGGTAATGAGAGAGTCTCAAGGGTCACATCACACAGGCTTTGTTCTTTTGACAAAGGAGAGGCCAGAAGACCTCTTTCGCGAAGGATGTCAACTACTTTGGGGAAGCTCTCTGGTAGCGGCGTTCCAGAATCCACGAGTCCTTGAAGTGCTTTCTTGGCCTGAATCCGCGCCCGATCCAGATCCTCAAAAAGGTCGAAGCGGATAAACCTAAGACCGTAGTCAGGGGTGGCCCCAAGTATTTGCCCCCCGGGGACATCTTTGAAAGCTGCGCTTATCCTCCGCTGTACCCTCATTTTTCTGGTATCTATGGGATCTGTGTATCCTTGTCTGGGGATGGAAGAACGGAAAGCCCGAACCAAAAAGGCGGCTTCCAGAGGGTCACCCAGAGCCTGTTTCAGGGCGTATGCCGCCGCTTTGGGCCAGTAGAGCCCACCCTCACCCATCACTCTGTCCACTCCGAGGGAAAACTGCTCCAGAATCTGGTCTGCTTCCAAGGGCCTGCTCTGGTGGCCGAAAGTCTTGGAACTGAGCAACTCTTCTGCGTTAAGGATTGCTTTTTCTCCACCTCTAACAGCCACGTAAGCCATTTCAGTCTCTCCTGCAGTTGTGCACTTTCAACGAGCAGGTACGGGGGACACCCAAAACCTCTCCCTCCCCGTCAAACAGGAAAGTGTCTATTCCCATTGGGTATTCGAAACAAAGCCCCTGCCTTGCAAAAGCCCAATCCAAGACGGTTCTTGAAACCCCCAGCTTTAAAATGCCTTCAACCCCTGGGCCTTGGAACTCCAAAGAGCCTGCCTCTCCTCGGATCCCGTCCCCCACATACAAAAACAAGGTGGCACCCTTTTCGGGGGTCAACAGACTCCCATGAGGCATAGTCGCCATTTCATGGGCAGTTGGGATCCTGTCAGCCAAAACAAAATCGGCTTGGGCTGGATCCCTGAAAGGCACTTTTATAAGGCTGGATATCTCTGTGGCCCATCTTTCCCCATTCTCCTTCAGCCCACCGAGCGTCACCTGCTCGTCCAGCAAGCATTCGCAGGCTGCAAGCAGCCCCCATGGGACCTTGCAGGCCCGCTCCTTATACAGTCTCTCAAACCTGATTCTGTTTATTGTTCCAGGCCTGCTAATAGCCGAAAGCAAAGTTCTGTAGCAGCTCTGTGCACCCAAGACATCGGGGTTTAGTTCAAACATAGCCCGAGCCCCCTCATCATGTGGGTCTCATGGTTTCAAACCGGACCCTTGTGCTCCCGAGAGCTTTGGAGGCTTTCTCCGCCATTTCTCTTATCCTTGCCTTTTCCGCATCAAGGGATCCTCTCATCTCCTGCAAAATCGCGGGAGCCTCCGCCAGCGCGGCTTCAAGAAAGGCCGTGGCCAAAGCACGAAGCGGCTCCTCCCCGATGGACCTTCCCAAGAAACGATGTCCCTGGTAGAGCACCTCGCACTCTGTACACAAGACTTCTCCGAGGCAAAACCTTTGATTTTCTAAAGATTCCTCGGCCACTGCCATACAAAGCATTTTTTTAGGGGGACAGGCCAGTTCAATTCCCTCCATTCTTGACTCCATTTCTTGTACCCAACCCTCGAGAGCTTCTCTGGAAGCTTCTACAAAAAGCCATCTAAGCTCATCCTTTTGTTCCATAAACCTCTCCCTCCCTCTTGGGTAGTGCTTATCAACACCTAATTGCCTTTATCCATCGCCTGTAAGCTTAAAGGTCTTATGTGACGGCATGGTGACGGGAACAAGTCATGTTCTTGAACATTAAGGGACTTGGTGTACGTATACAAATAGAGATTGCCTAGATTGTATATTTGGGGTAAGTCCGAGTCTCTCCGAATAAGGGGAGCTCCAATGTCTTTATTCAAAGGAACTTGTCTTGGGGATAAAGGCGCTTGTTTGGTAGCCGCAGCAATGGGATTGCCCCGCCCCCACAAAGAAAAGGTGGCCGGGGCCGGGCCAGTTGTCCTTATTGAAGGTTGGCCCTTATGTTTGGTGTCAGGCACCAAATGATTGAGAAATGAACATGCCCATCAATAAAAACAGAGAGTTAACTGTACGTTGGTGCCAGGCACAAAAAAAAGGGAGGAAAAGTTTTTCCTCCCCGTCCAAGTTGCTTGTGGGTTTCAGGTTTTCTCAGGTTTTCTTCTGCGGATCTTTTTCGTAGCCCAGGGCTTTCCAGTCCAGGCGGCCCTTAGGGCCATGGCAGTCGGTGCACCTGAGAGCCTGCTCCTTGGGCACCACCATGTGAGTCACTCGCCAGAACATGTCTGTCTCTATCCAGTCGTATTTACCGCTGTAAGGAAGGCCGGCCGCTGCCATGCCGCTCTCCATGGCCTTGCCCCAGTCATAGTGCTTCCAGTAGCCCCCAAAAAGATGAGGCACCCCCAGAAGCTTGTTGCCCGCATCATAGGGCTGTTTCCCGCGCATCACTTTGAAAGGCCATATCTTGGCGTTTTTGTCTTCCTTGCTTCCCAGGGGCAGGTTCAAATGGAGCACCTTGGTGGGATCCGCTATGGGGTCTCCCAGGAGGTATCTCTCGGTGGAGCCGTTGAACCAAAGATAGGTGGGCACCACGTCTTTTGCCCATTTGAACTCACCTTTCATCTTGTCATAGAGCTTTTGGCCCCACTGGTCCTTTGGGGGCTCTGCCACATCCTGGCCGGCCTTGGACCAGTCCCACCAGACCTTGGTGGGAAGGCTTCTGGCAAAGGAGGGAATATGGCAGGTCTGGCAGGCCACCCTCTCGAAGTGCTTGTTGAGCACTGCGTTTTTGTGGGGGGATGGGGTATGGCAGTCCGTGCAGCCCAGGGTGGCTTCCCCCTTGGCCGAAACCGACAGGGCCAGCCCCGGGATCACGTGATCCTTGGCCTTGTGGCAGGAAGAGCAGTTCATGTTCTTCCCGTCTACACCCATGTGCACATCTATGGCCTTTGGCGGGGCAATCAAGGAGCTGTCCAGGTCCCCGTGCTTTATGTGGTCCCCGCCGCCTCCGAAGAAATGGCAGGCCCCGCATGTGGCCCGGCTTGTTTTCCCTACGCTCTGGGCCACCTTCTCAAGATCCACCGAGGGATCGGGCATGCCTGCTCCTGTTGGGGTCTTCTTGTAAGTTCCCGTGGTGTCGTGACATACCAGGCAGTCCACATTCTCCGCTTTGGAGAAGTCAAAGCCGGCATCCTTCCAGCCATAGCCTGCGTGGCAGCTGGTGCAGCGGGGCCAGTTACTGGGAAGCGCAATGCAGAAGTTGTTGATGGCGTTTTTCTTGCCCAGGTCCTTATTGCCCTTTCCAGGGACCTCTTGGGTCCTGGACCATGTCCAGTGCACGGTGTTCATCAAGTCCTTGGCTTGTTTATCGTGGCAGCCAAGACATGTGGCTGTGACCTCGGGGCCGCTTTTGAAGGGACCTTTTATCATGTCCTTGTGCCCGTCGGCCATAGCCTGTGCTCCCAGGCCGATGAAACCGGCCGCAATCCAGAAAAGAAGCCGTGTACTTGCCATCTCACCCCTCCCCCCAAGTATTTCCATTGACTTCGGCGCCATTGACTCGAACCCTGGTGCCACATTGTGGTTGTGATATATAGCTGGAAACACCTGGGAAAGTCAACACTTTTTTTTGCTCGGGAATGCGGGGCTGACAACCCATTTCTCCAGCTCCCGGGCCTCATTGCTCATCTGTTGCACCAACTGGGGGTCATTCAGTTGGGCAAGATTGATCCTTATATTTTCCAGACATCCTTTTAGTCCTGCCAAGGCCAGGTATCTGGAGCAGTTAAAGTCTGAGGAGGCATTGGGGTTGAAACGCTGCTCCAGAAGATCGCAGAGCTCAAGCACCCGGGAACAGGCCCTAGCGTTTTTCAAGGGCACGCAGGCCGCCTTCTCCATGGCCTCTTGAACGGCCTTATTACGTCTCACTCTGTCTTGTTCATCTTTTTTCGGCATGCGGTAGGCCGTCATAACCGAATCGAAGGCCGCCGCGTCTTCCAGGGCTCCTTGCATGAGCTCCCGGGCAAGGCCCTGGGCCTCCTTCACAAGGGGCCTATAAAAGCTTTCGGGCTCCATGCCCGGCTTTCCGACGGAGAGCCTTCCCACCATGGCCAGAAGTGCTGCCGCCATAGCACCCGCCAGGGCTGAGGCGGTTCCTCCCCCAGTGGAGTTGTCCTCGGGGTCAAGCACCCTAAGAAAAGCCTTCATCCCTTCCTGGAAAGGCCCGGGAAGGTGCTCCTTGGCGCTCATGCCACCTGCTCTCCCCTCTTGTAAACCGCCTGGATGCAGGATTCAGCCCCAAGCCTGTAAGCCAGGACCGCCGGAGAGTCCCCCTCCAGCAACACAAAGTCGGCCTGCTTCCCCTGGTTTAGACTCCCAACCCTGGAGGCCATGCCTAAAGCATATGAAGCGTTTAATGTGGCTGCGGTAAGCGCTTCCTCCACAGAAAGCCCCATCCCCAAAACGGCCAGGGCAAAAACCAGTGGGATGCTCTCCAAATAGCAGGAGCCAGGGTTACAGTCAGTGGCCAGAGCCACCGGGACCCCCATCTTTATCATCTGCCTGGCTTTGGCATAAGGTTTCTTGAGGCTCAAGGCCGTGCCCGGAAGCAGCACGGCCACAACCCCCGCCCCTGCCATTGCCCTGAGCCCCTCGTGGGAAGCAGCCAGGAGGTGCTCGGCAGAGGTGGCCCCCAGCTCCGCAGCCAAAGCCGCTCCGCCCGTATCGTGCACCTCGTCCGCATGGATCTTGAGCCCCAATCCCAGTTGGGAGGCACGCCCCAGGATCCTCCTGCTTTCCTCCACTGAGAAAACACCTTGTTCGCAAAAAACATCACAGAACCTGGCGATTCCTTGGCGTGAGACCTCTGGGAGCATCTCCTCCAGGAGGAACTCCAAATAACCCTGTGGATTCCCCCTGTACTCCTCGGGCACTGCATGAGCCCCAAGAAAAGTCGGGACAACATCCAGGGGAGTCTCCATGGAGATCCTCCGGATCACTCTCAGCATCTTGAGCTCGGCCCTGGTCTCAAGCCCGTAGCCGCTCTTTATTTCCATGGTGGTGGTCCCAAGCTCTAAGGCCCTCAAGGCTCTGGCCAGGCTTTCCTCCAGAAGCTCTTCCTCAGTGGCCTTCCTAACCTCCCTTACCGTAGAGAGGATCCCACCCCCGCGGGCCAGAATCTCCAGGTAGGAGACCCCAGCGAGCCTCTCCTTGAACTCCCCCTCCCTGTTTGCCGCAAAGCACATGTGGGTGTGAGGATCCACAAAACCGGGAATCAGGCACATGCCCCCACAGTCCACCTCCTGGTGGATCTCCTTAGAGGCCGCCAGCTCGAGGATCTCCATCTCCTCTCCCACTGCCTCTATGAGCCCGTCGGTCACAATAAGGGCAGCTTCGGGCCAAAATCGCACGGAGTTTTGCTGCTCCCGGCCTCGGGCAGGGCTACCCTCATCCCAAGGGCTGAAGACCCTGGCATTGCGAAAGAGCTTGCGGATCATTTCTTCGAGCCCTTTGCCCTCTCCTGCCCCAGGAGCCCCAGCAGAGCGATTTCAATAACCCTGGAGGGCTCCAGGTCATGCAACTGGAGATAATACGCCGCACTCTCCAAGAGTGCCGCTGCGGGCACAAGCCCCTGAATCTCGCAGCCTGCCACCTCCACGCCCCATCTCCTTGCCTCTGTGCGCACCATCTCCACAACCCTGTATATGGGGTTTTTCTCGAAGTCCACCAGGTTCATGGAGACCTGGACCATGCCCTGTTCGGCCAGATCCACCCCCATGGCCTTGACGTGGGAGAGCCCTCCGCTTGAGGCCCTGACAGCCTTGGCTATCTTTTGGGCCATTTCCAGATCCCGGCTCCTTAGATTCACATTCAAGGCTATGAGAAACTTCCTTGCCCCCACGGCCGTGGCGCCGGCCGTGGGGTGAATTCTGGGAGCCCCCACATCCGGCTGCCTCTCAGGCTGGGAGATCTCCTCCCGCAAGGCCTCGAACTGTCCTTTTCGCACGACTTCCAATCGTTTTCTCTCGGGCCTCGAGGCAGCTTCCTCGTAAAAATAAACCGGGACTCCTGTCTCTTGGTGAAGCATTCGGCCAAAATCATGGGCCAGCTGTATGCAGCTCTCCATGCTGGTGCCCGGCAGTGGCACAAAGGGCACCACATCCACTGCACCCATGCGGGGGTGGGCCCCGGTGTGCTGGTTCAAATCTATCCGCTCCACGGCCACCTTGGCCGCATTCAGAAGAGCCCGACAGACCGCTTGAGGCTCTCCCATCAGGCTCACTACAAGGCGATTGTGATCCCTGTCGGGCCTCTGGTCCATGAGAAAGCAGCCAGGTGTAGTGCGAAAAGGCTGCAGGATCTCCTCCATCACCTCCTGTCGCCTGCCTTCGCTGAAATTGGGAACGCACTCTATCCAGCCCAAGGCCATGGAACTCACCCCCTGCTTGGTAGCTCAGCTCACGGAGTGATGACCTCAGGATCCGTCACCACTCCGAAGTGCCTGAATTCCCCATTTTTTACGATCTGCACCTGCACGTTCTTTATCACCTCCCGCTCGGGGGTAAAGCCCTTGATCACCCCGGTGAGCCCGTCATAATCCTTTGTCTCCGCAAGGGCCTTGCGGATGGCCTTCTTATCCAAACTCTTGGCCCTCTTTATGGCATCTGCTATGAGCATGAAGGCGTCGTAGGCCGAAGCGCCCACCATGTCTGGGGCTATCTTGTGGCGCTCCTTGTACTCCTTTATATAGGTCTGGACAACCGGCCTGGGGTCATCCCGGTCCAGGTTGGTGACCATGAGGAAGCCCTCTGCAGCCGGGCCGGCTATCTCGAAGAGCTTGGGCGAGTCGGCCCCCTCCTCCCCCATAATGGTGGTGGTGATTCCCATCTCCCTGGCCTGCTTGAGGGTAGGTCCGGTGTGGAAGTAATAGCCTGATACCTGGATCAGATCAGGGTTGGCCTCCTTGATCTTGGCCAGATAGGCCTTGAAATCCTTCTCGGCAAAGGGGTACACCTGCTCCGAGACCACCTGCACATCCTTGGCGTGTTTGGCCAGGTACTTCTTGAAACCCTCCACCAAGGTGCGGCCGAAATCGTTGTCCGTGGTCAGAAGGGCGATCCTCTTGGCCTTCAGCTTGTGGACTGCCACGTACGCGGCAGCCCCTCCTTCCACATGGCCCAGAAAGCCGTTTCGGAAGCAATAATCCCCTGCCTTGGTCACATCCGGATGAACGGCATAGGCGGCCACAAAAGGAACCCCCTCCTCCTGGAAAATCGGAGCCACAGCCCGGCTGGGTGCCGAGTAGGAGCCTCCCACCACAGCCACCACCTTGTCCTGTTCCACCAGTTTTCTGGCCAGGGCAATGCCCTCCTTGGCGTCGGCCCTGTCGTCATACTCCACCAGGACAACCTTCTTGCCCAAGATTCCGCCTGCCGCGTTTACTTTCTCGGCAGCCAGCTTGACCGAATTGGACGCGCTCAGGCCGTCTGCCGCAGCAGGTCCGGTCAAGGGCACCATGAGCCCTATCTTGATCTCATCCGCAGCCATGGCCGGACCCACAAGCCACGCCAGGGCCACCAAACCAACCAACCACCCTGCCTTGATGCCTCGCATGACACCCCTCCTTTTCTTCAAAGTCGGGCCCTCACAGGGCCCTGCTCCCATATCCCTCTGCCCCCACCTCTGTCACCGGCCCAAATAGGCCTTTCTGATCTTCTCCTGATCCATGAGTTCCTGAGCACTTCCCTCCAAAACCAACTCCCCTGTCTCCAACACGTAAGCCCTGTGGGATATCCTCAAAGAGGCCAGGGCGTTTTGCTCCACCAGCAGGATGCTCAATCCACGCTCCTGGTTCAGCCTTTTCAAAACCCCGAAGACACGGCTCACCAGCTTGGGCATAAGGCCCATGGAGACCTCGTCCACCAAAAGCAGCCTGGGGGATGAAATAAGGGCCCTGGCAATAGCCAGCTGTTGCTGTTCACCTCCGGAAAGAGTCCTGGCCCTCTGAGAGCTTCTCTCCTTCAAGACAGGGAAAAGCCCGTAGATCCAATCCAGTTTTTCCTGGAGCTCCACCTGCTTGCCCCTTCCGTAGAGCCCGGCCATGAGATTCTCATAAACGCTTAGAAGGGGAAACACAACTCCTCTTTCCGGCACCAGCCTCATGCCCAGCCTGGCCCTTTGAAAGGCTGGCAAGAATGTTATGTCCCTGCCCTCCAGAAGAACCTGCCCCCCCCGAGGCCGCACCAGGCCCATGATTCCGTTTAGAATAGAACTCTTGCCCGCCCCGTTGGCCCCTATTATGGAAACAAGCTCTCCGGCCTCCAGATGGAAAGAGACCCCGTGCACAGCCTCCAGATTCCCGTAAGAGATCCTCAGATGGCGTACCTCAAGGAGCATATTCGCCCCCAGCCTCTCCCAGGTAAGCCTCTATGACCCTGGGGTCCCGGCTTACCTCCCCTGGGGACCCCTCGCAGAGCTTCTTACCATGGTCCAGCACAACCACTCTATCTGAAAGGCCCATGGCCACACGCATGTTGTGCTCTATCAAGAGCACGGCCACACCCGATTCCCTTATCCCCCTCACCAGTTTCTCTATCTGCTCTATCTCCTGCTCCCTGAGCCCGGAGAAGGACTCATCCAGAAGAAGGCACTTGCGGGTCACGCAAAGAGCCCTGGCTATCTCCAGTTTCCTTAGGTTCCCCAGGGGGAGAAGCCCTGCTTTCCTGTGGGCAAAGCTCTCTAGGCCCACCCTTCGGAGTTTCTCCATGGCCTCCTCCTTGTAAGAGGCCCTATCCCACCTTTTCCACACAGCCCTTAGGCTCCCGTAATGTGTAATCCCCAGGCCTGCTATCACGTTTTCCAGCACCGTGAGCTCTGAGAAGGGCTTCACTATCTGAAAGGTTCGGCCTATCCCCAAGGCCGCCACTTGGTGCGGCCCCAGCCCGTTGATCCTGTGGCCCTGGAATAGCACCTCCCCTTCATCCGGAGGATAGACCCCGCTTATCAGGTTGAAGGTGACTGTCTTGCCGGCCCCGTTGGGCCCTATAAGGCCCAGGATCTCTCCTTCGTGCAGATCCAGATCCAAACCGTCCACGGCCTGAAGCCCGCCGAAGCGCTTTCGAACTCCCTTCACTTGCAAGAGGGCCTTGCTCAAGCCGCCTCCTCGGCCCCCCTTCCGGGAACCATCTTGCGCAAAAGCTTCTTGCCTAGACTGGGCTCACCCAGGAGCCCTCCAGGCTGAAAGCGGATCATAACAAGGAGCAGGGCCGTGTAAAGCAGCATCCTATAATCCACAAGAGGCCTGAAGATCTCCGGGAGGCTTCCCAGCACCACTGCCCCCAGCAAGGGGCCCCACAGGGTGCCCATCCCGCCCAGGACCACTATGGAAAGCATCATGACCGAGTAGGGGAAATTGAAATCCGTGGCATTGATCATGCGCATGTAGTGGGCGTAGAGGGCCCCGGCCAGCCCCGCCATCATGGTCCCCGGCACAAAGGCCAGAAGCTTGAACCTCACAGGGGAGATGCCCAGGCTGGATGCCGCGGACTCCTCCTCTCTCAGAGAGAAGCAGGCAAGCCCGGCAAAAGAGCGGGTGAACCACCAGCAAAGTGCCACCACCAGTGCCAGAAAGCCCGCACAGAGCAGCAGGAATCCCATCCCCTTGAGGGGCTGGCCCAGAAAGAATATCCGGGGGATCCCCGAGATGCCCAAAGCTCCACCGAAAAACGGGGTGTAAAGAAAGACCGCTTCCACTATGAAGTTGATCCCTATAGTGGTGATGGCCAGGAAATCCTCCCTGACCCTGAGGCTGGGAAGCCCTAGGAGAAGCCCAATGCTTCCGCTCAGAAGTAACACCAGGGGAAGGGCGGTCCAAAACCCAAGCCCGGCCTTTGTGCAGAGCATGGCTGTGCCGTAAGCCCCCAGGGCCATAAATGCGGCATGACCCAGGGATATCTGCCCTGCGAAGCCCACGATCACGTTGAGCCCGCAAGCGGCTATGGCTTGAATGCTTATTACTGTGAGCACTGTGACCAGATATCCGCTCATATGACCAGAGCCTCCACTCGCAACTCACTTGGAGCCGAAAAGCCCCTCGGACCTCCACATGAGCACCCCGATCATGGCCATGAAGGCCAGCGCATCGCGGGGAAGAGGGATATCGGCGAAACCTATGAGAAGCGTCTCGGCCAATCCCAGCAAGAGACTTGCTGCCACAGAACCGGATACAGAGCCCAGCCCCCCCACAACTATTATGGCCAGGCTCTTGTAAGCCGGCACAGCTCCCATGGTGGGGTAAACCTGGTTGTAGTAGATGCCCACCAGGATTCCTGCCAGGGCGGCTATGGCCGAGCCCAGGACAAAGGTAAAAGTGATGATGAGATGGCTGTTCATGCCCAGGGCGTCGGCCATGGCCCTGGACTGTGATACGGCCCTCATGGCCAGGCCCAGCTCGGTGCGGCCTACGATGTACCAGAGTCCCAAAAGCACGACCCCTGCCATGAGATACACGGCCAAAAGAGGCGGAGAGAACACCAGGGGGCCCAACTTCAAGGATGGAAAGGGCAGCTGGGCCGGGAAAGCCAAGATATAGGGGCCAGCTATCAGTCTGCAGACCTCTTCGGTGCCCAGCAGCACCGCTATGCTTGCTATGAGAGGCACATAAGGGGGGTACTTGAGCAAGGGGAAGTAAACGAGCCTTTCTATGGCCACCCCAAAAAGAGCGCAGCCCGCCATGGCCAAGAACGCAGCCACCAGCAGGCTTCCGCTCCAACTGAAAACCCAAAGTCCCAGGTAGGCCCCCACGCTGTAAACCGCCGCATGGGCCACATGCAGGATCCTCAGAATTCCGTAAACAAGAGCCAGCCCTAGGGTTATTAGGGCATAAAGGGCGCCTATGGCAAGGCCGTTTAGGACCTGTTCCAGAAATAGATCCATTTCTCACCCGCATCCACAGGAGAACCTCTGCAATCCAGCTTCAAGCCTAGGTCTCTCTCAAGAGCAGATCACACTGAGGGCCGCTTACCTGAGCATGTCCATCATGGGGATCTTAACTCCCCTTTCCCGGGCCACCTCTATGGCTCTTTGGTATCCGGCATCGGCGTGGCGCAGGATGCCCGTGGCGGGGTCGTTGCGCAAAACAGTGGTGACCCTGAGTTCCCCCTCGGCAGTGCCGTCCGCCACCGTGACCTGCCCTGCATGAAGGGCATAGCCGATGCCTACCCCGCCCCCATCGTGGAAGGATACCCAGCTCGCCCCAGAGGCCACATTCACCATGCAGTTGAGAAGGGGCCAGTCCCCCACAGCGTCAGAGCCGTCCTTCATGCCTTCGGTCTCCCTGTAAGGGGAGGCCACGCTGCCGCAGTCCAGATGGTCTCTCCCTATGACTATGGGGGCCTTTAGCGCGCCCGAGGCCACAAGGTCGTTGAAGAGCTTGCCGGCCTTGTCTCGCTCCCCGTAGCCCAGCCAGCAGATGCGGGCAGGAAGCCCCATGTGGGCCACCCTCTCCTCGGCCATGCTCAGCCAGCGCACCATGCGCTTCTTCTGGGGGAAGGCCTCCATTAGCGCGTGATCCGTGACGGTTATGTCCTGGGGGTCTCCCGAGAGGGCCGCCCAGCGAAAGGGCCCCTCTCCCTCGCAGAAAAGGGGCCTTATATACGCAGGCACAAAGCCTGGGTAATCCATGGCCTTGGCCACCCCTCTTTTTAAGGCCTGACCCCTCAAGTTGTTCCCGTAGTCGAAGGCTATTGCCCCACGGGCCTGAAAATCCAGGATGGCCCTGCAGTGAACGGCCATGGAATCCAGAGAAAGCTCCATGTATTTCTTGGGGTCCCCCTTTCTCAAAGCCAGAGCCTCATCCAAAGACATACCAGAGGGGACATAACCGTTTAACTCGTCGTGGGCGCTGGTTTGGTCTGTGACCACATCCGGCACAAAGCCCATCTGAAGGAGCCTTGGGAGCACCTCGGCGGCGTTACCCAGCACTCCTATGGAAAGAGGCCTTTTCTCCTGGGCAGCTTTCCTGGCCATTCCCAGCGCCTCTTCCAGATCCCTGGCCTGGGTGTCCAGGTATTTTGTCTCAAGCCTTCTTTTTATTCTGGCCGGATCCACCTCCACACACAGGGCCACCCCCTCGTTCATGGTCACGGCCAACGGTTGGGCCCCTCCCATACCCCCAAGCCCGGCCGTGAGCACTATCTTCCCGGCCAGGGTTCCGCCGAAATGCTGCTCCCCCAAGGAAGCAAAGGTCTCGTACGTGCCCTGCAGGATCCCCTGGGTGCCGATGTAGATCCAGGAGCCTGCGGTCATCTGCCCGTACATCATGAGACCACGGCGGTCCAGCTCGTGAAAGGTCTCCCAGTTGGCCCAGTGGGGCACGATGTTGGAGTTGGCTATAAGCACCCTGGGGGCGTGGAAGTGGGTCTTCAGGATCCCCACGGGTTTGCCGGATTGCACAAGCAGGGTCTCATCAGCCTCCAGGTCCAGAAGCGACATCACTATGGCGTCAAAGCAGTTCCAGTTGCGGGCCGCTTTGCCGAATCCCCCGTACACTATGAGTTCCTCAGGCCTCTCACCTGTGTCCGGGTCCAGGTTGTTGAGAAGCATCCTGAGAGCCGCTTCCTGGTGCCATCCCTTGCAGTGAAGCTCCCTTCCACGCGGGGCCTTGACAGGCCTTGGTCCCCCGCACCCTATCCTGAGCTCACGGATGAGCCTTTCCCGAGGGCTTTCAATCATGTGCCTTCCTCCGTATTCCCACAAACCCGTTCCGAAGCCGCATTCCCAGGCAAAATCCCAAGGATTGAAAATATTTTTTATTCAACCATCTCAGGGGACCTTCGTCAACGGCACCCAGCCAGGCTTATTTCTTAAAACCTTGGAGTTTGGGTGCTCAAGCCCCCAAAGGCCCCGCTCACGCTTTGGCATATGCAAACTAGTCGAGACACCCCAACACTTCCTCCACAGCAAGCAATATTTCCCCTGATTCAATCAGCTGCTGAGCATCTTGCATGTCCTTGGAGAGGAACCGGTCCTCACCCATGTGGGGAATCTTCTGCCGTATCACCCTGTATGCGGCCTGGGTGCCTTGGCCGGCTCTCATGTCGGTGAAAAGATCCAGGGCCTGGGCTGCGCACAGCAGCTCTATGGCCAGTACCTGTTGGGAGTTTCTTAGCACCTCTCGGGCCTTGCGGGCGGCTATGGAGCCCATGCTCACATGATCCTCCTTGTTGGCCGAGGTGGGTATAGAGTCCACCGAGGCGGGGTGGGCCAGGACCTTGTTCTCGGAGACCAGGGCCGCCGCCGTGTACTGGGCTATCATGAAGCCTGAGTTGAGCCCCCCCTCCTGGATCAAGAAGGCCGGAAGCCCGCTCAAGTGGGGGTTCACCAGCCGCTCGATCCTTCGCTCGGAGATATTTGCAAGCTCTGAGACCCCTATGGCCAGGAAGTCCATGGCCAGGGCCACGGGTTGACCGTGAAAGTTCCCACCCAGGAGATAGTCCCCGGTTTCGGGAAAGACCAGGGGGTTGTTGGTGGAGGAATTCATCTCAGTCTCAACAACTTTGATAACGTAGGAAACAGCGTCTCGGCTTGCACCATGAACCTGGGGCGAGCAGCGAAGGGTGTAGGCGTCCTGGATCCTGGAGCAGTCCTTGTGGGAAGAGATTATCTCGCTTCCTGCTGTTATGCGAAGCATGTTTTGGGCCGAGAGGGCCTGGCCGGGGTGGGGCCTGGCCTTGTGGATCCTGGGGTCGAACTCGGTGCGGGTTCCAAGGAGCACCTCCAGGCTCATGGCGCAGGCCACATCCGCCGTGCGGGCTAGCTGAAGAGCATCCCACGCGGCAAGAGCCCCCATGGCCGTCATGACTTGCGTCCCATTGATGAGGGCTAGGCCCTCTCCAGGCCCCGGCTCCAGAGGCTTCATCCCGAGCTCCTTGAGCATCTGGGCAGCCGGAAGCTTTTTGCCCCTGTAAGCCACCTCCCCCTCACCCATGAGCGGCAGGAACATGTGGGCCAGGGGGGCCAGGTCCCCGCTGGCTCCCACCGAGCCTTTGGAAGGCACAACAGGCACCACGCCCAAGTTCAGGAAATCCACGATCCGTTGGACCACTTCCAGGCTAAGGCCCGAGCGTCCGAGGCAGGCATCCTGGAGCCTCAAGAGCATGGCCCCGCGGACCACCTCGGCGGGAAAGGGCTCCCCCACCCCGGCTGCGTGGCTCAGTAGCACGTTTCTCTGGAGCTTGCGCACCTGCTCGGAGGTGATGGCCACATCCGCCAGTGCCCCAAAACCGGTTGTTATCCCATAGACCCGTCGGCCATCCGCCACCCAGCGCTCTATTAGCTCCCGGGCCTGTCGAATTCGCTTTGCAGCAGGCCGCGAGAGTTCAACCGGCCGAGCCCTTCGCGCCACATCCACAAGCTGGGCCAAGCTCAAAGGAGACTCTCCAAGCCTGAGGCTATCCATGCTGCTCCCCCCCCAACAGGTTTCTTGAAGACCAAGACAAGCTCCCTCCCCAAGAAGCCATACGATGCATTCTTGCAGATAGCCTGCGCCGGGACAAGAACATTAGCCCGGATTATTCTCCAAAGCCCGTAACTTTGGGGGCTACGCCCCCAAACCCCAGGTACACTTGGAGATGTTCTGACTCAAAGCACGACCAAAGCTGAAACCGAAAGGCAGGGTGCTTTTGAGTATAGACCAGTTTATTCAAATACATCATAAAGATAGCCCACACTATCCACTGATCCTGAATAATGCGGGTTAGGAGAAAGAAGCTTGACCGGGGTGGAGGGATCCGCTTAGACTTTATATAGCCGATTAGCTATCTATAAATACAGCGGAGGCATGGACTGTGCGGGAACTCATGCGGGTCCTAAAGGCCCTTTCGGATCCAAACCGGTTGCGCATCATGAAGATGCTCCAGAGAAGGGAGATGTGCGTGTGCGAGCTGGCAGAGGCCTTGGGGATATCCCAGCCAAGTGTCTCAAGGCATATGCGTATCCTGGCCGAGGCCGAGCTGGTCTTATCGCGCAGAGAAGGGGTCTGGATCCACTACCTGTGGAACTCTGCCCCTTCCAGCCCCTACGCTAGGTCTCTCTTGAAGGGTCTGGAGGGTTGGCTGGACGAGGATCCTGGGATTCGCTCTTTGCTGGAGCGGGCCCGATCCCTCAAGCGGGAAGAGATCTGTAAGGGCGCTTCCTGGCGCAAGAGGGGGCAAGCCACCAGGGAGGTTTCCCCATGAAGAGCGATGCGACCGGCACAAGGCCCAGGGTTCTTTTTCTTTGTACAGGAAACTCCTGCCGAAGCCAGATGGCCGAGGCGTGGGCCCGCAAACTGCTGGGGGATCGGGTGGAGGCGTACTCGGCCGGGGTGGCCCCTTCGGGCCTGGACCCCAGGGCTGTGAAGGTCATGGCCGAGGTGGGGATAGACATCTCTGGCCAGAGCTCCAAGCACGTGGATGAGCTACCCCAAACCGACTTCGACTTCGTGATCACGCTTTGCGATGAGGCCCAGCAGAGTTGCCCTGTGTTCCCTGCGCGGGTGAGAGTTATCCACCGGGGCTTCCAGGACCCCCCCCTTCTGGCCCTCTCGGCCAGGGACGAGGAGGAGGCCATGGGCCATTACCGAAGGGTAAGGGACGAGATCCGCCTGTTCGTGGAAGGGCTCCCAAAGCTTCTGGACGAGTTCTTCCCAAAGCAATTTCGGTGACGGCCCAAGGGCCGGAACAAGAATCCATAAGGAGGTGGGATAAACATGACAGATCCATCGGGAAAGAAGCTCTCCATGTTGGACAGGTTCCTGACTCTGTGGATATTCTTGGCCATGGCCGTGGGGGTGGCAATAGGCTATTTCTCCCCTTCCATAACCCACTTCATAGCAGGGCTCCAGTGGGGCACCACCTCTGTGCCCATAGCCATCGGATTGGTCCTCATGATGTACCCGCCGCTTGCCAAGGTGAAATACGAGAAAATGGGCAAGGTCTTCCAAAACAAGAGGCTCCTGGCCGTCTCCCTGATCCAGAACTGGATCGTGGGACCCGTGGTCATGTTTTTGCTGGCGATCCTCTTCCTGAGGAACTACCCAGAGTATATGATAGGCGTGATTCTGGTGGGCCTTGCCAGGTGCATTGCCATGGTGATCGTCTGGAACGAGCTGGCCGAGGGGGACAGGGAGCTGGCCGTGGGGCTTGTGGCCTTCAACGCCGTTTTCCAGGTCCTCTTCTACGCGATTTATATTTACATTTTCATCACTTTCGGACTCAACTGGCTGGGGCTGGTAAGGGGCGTGGACGTCTCCATCTCCATCTCCGAGGCTGCCAAGACCGTGTTCATATATCTGGGGATTCCCTTCTTGGCCGGGGTGATAACCCGCTTCAGCCTTCTGAGGGCCAAGGGGTACGAGTGGTACGAGAGCAGTTTTGTGCCCAAGATAAGCCCCATAACCCTCATCGCCCTGCTCTTCACCATCATAGTGATGTTCTCCCTAAAGGGGGAATACATCATCACCCTGCCTCTTGACGTGGTGCGGGTGGCCATCCCTCTGACCATCTACTTCTTCTTCATGTGGTTTGTGACCTTCTTCGTGGCATACAAGCTCAGGGCCAATTACGGCCAGACAACAGCCGTGTCCTTTACCGCAGCCAGCAACGACTTCGAGCTGGCCATTGCGGTGGCAGTGGCCATCTTCGGGATCGCCTCCCAGCAGGCCTTTGCCACGGTCATAGGGCCCCTGTTGGAGGTGCCTGTGCTCATAAGCCTGGTGAACGTGGCTCTCTGGTTCAGGAAGAAATACTTCCCGTATGCAGTGGAGACTCCTGTTGGGGTGTGTCACGTAAGCTGCAGGTAGTCAGGGGCCAGAGCTTGCCCTGAGGGAGGCACAATTTAGCAGGTTCTTGGATTATGGAGATTTGAGTCGGGATATGCCAAAGCCTACCTGGAGGGTGAAGCCCGCGAAATCACAGGCTTTCGTAAACCGCCCTGGCTGGGCGATACTATAGCAGTAGGCTCAGTTGCGCCAAAGCGGAAGGCTTTCTTGAGACAGAGCCCGCAGCCGGCCTACCTCCAATAATTTCAGCTTGACAAGAGCTCCCAAGAGCGTGTTCCATGCAGTTGAGAAAAAAGGGGGGTGTGCCATGAGAAAAGCCGCCACAGGGGCTTTGGCAATGGGACTGATTCTCATAGTCGGGACAGCGGCTCAGGCCAGGATAAAACTCGTGGCCTTGCCCCAAAGGGAGGCCACCTTGTTAAGGCTGGACAACCCGGCCTTCACCCTTGTGGAAGAAGAACGCTTGCTGACCCTCCAGAAGGGCACCAACCAGGTGGATTTTTCCTGGAAAGGGGTAAACATTGATCCGGATTCCATCCGCCTTCAGATCCTGGATCATCCCCAGGAGGTCAGGCTCATAAGCGTCTCATACCCTCCCAACGAGGCCGCTCTAGTCTGGCAGATTTACTCACCCCAGCCTTTCAATGAGAGGGTCCGGGTCTCATACCTTCTCTCCAATATAGACAGGCTCGTAACCTATGAGGGACTTGTGCCCACGGACGAATCCAGCATGGAGCTTAAGTCATACCTGGTGCTTCGGAACTTCTCGGGCGAGGATTTCCCTGAGGCCAAAGTGCAGCTGGACTACGGGGAATCTTTTGAGAAATCCATCCAGCACCAGGAGACAAAGCGGATGCTTTTTTTCTCCAAGGCCAAGCTGCCGGTGGAAAAAACCTTCACCTGGGACGACCGGAGAGAGCCCTGGGACCCGGAGAAGATGGATAGGAACGTGGGGATCCCGGTCTTTTACACTCTTTACAACACCCAGGAAAAAGGTCTTGGGGAAAACGCCCTTTGGGGAGGCAAGGTAAGGGTGTTTCAGGAAGACGGCCGAGGCTCCACCATTTTTTTGGGGGAGGATAAAGTGGAGCTTGTCCCTGTGGGGGAGAAGCTCAGCCTGTATATCGGGGAGAGCCGCGACATTGTGGTCACCCAGCGCAAGATGAAAGAGGAAAGAAAGATCAAGGAGCGAAACAGCTCCGGGCAGCCAATCCTTTGGGATACTGAGGAGATATTGGAAGTCAAAGTGGAGAACTTCAAGGACAAGCCCGCTCTTTTGATCTTGACCGAGCACATCCCGGGCCAGTGGGACATGGCCTCCTGCACCCACAAGTATGAGCTCAAGGACTTTGAGACCTTGGAGTTCCGCATTGATCTCAAGCCCAAAGAAAAAGTAAATCTCACCATGCACTACCACAGGAGGAACTTGAGATGAGCACTCGGGCGATCTTTGGGGCCCTGGCCGGGTTGCTGCTCCTTTCACCAGGTGCATGGGCGGGTGTGGAGCTGGTGAGCCTTCCTGAGCGGGAGTCAGTACAGCTCACCATATACAACTCCGCGGATTTGACCCTGGTAAGGGAGCTTCGGAAATTGACCCTCAGGAAGGGAGTCAATCGCCTTTCTTTCGGGTGGGCCAACACCGTGATTGACCCCACCAGTTTGAACTTGAGGGCCCTTGAGCGGCCTGATGCGGTTCAGCTCTTGGACGTGGCCTATCCGCCTCGCATCAACACTCAAGGGATCTGGACGGTCCAGTCCCAGCTGGAGGGCGAGGTGCCTGTGGAGATCACCTTTTTCACAAGCGGCATAACCTGGAGGGCTTTTTACGTGGCCACCCTGGCCTCTGATGAGAGATCCATGCATCTCCAAGGATATGTGCGTGTAACAAACAATTCCGGGGAGGACTATGAGAACGCCCGGACTCGTTTGGTGGTGGGCAAAATTCACCTGCTGGACCAAATAGCCGAGCTGGCAAGGCGCCCGGCACCATACGGCATGCCGGTGGGAGCCGGGGTAAAGCCCGCGGCAGAAGAAAAGCGGGTGCTCATGAGAAAAGCTGAGGCGGCCTTGGAGGCGGCTGCCGCCCCTCAGGCCCCCACAAGGCCCAAGGAGATCATCAAGGAGGGTCTTTCAGAGTATTTCCTTTACACCATAGAAGGCACCGAAACCATCTCCAATTCCTGGTCCAAGAGGCTCCCTTCCCTGGAAGTTGCAGAGGTGCCCGTAGTGAACCTTTACAAGTTCGAGGAGGAGCGTTACGGGAAAGAGGTGGTGCGCTTCTTGCTTTTCGCCAACGACACCCAGCACAAACTGGGGGATACTCCGCTTCCTGACGGTCTTGTGAAGGTCTTCCGCAAGGTGGACAGGGAGGGACATCTTTCCTACGAAGGTGCCGACAACACCAAATACATCCCTGTGGGCCAGAAGGTGGAGCTGAATCTGGGGTCGGCTCCCAAGGTAAAGGTTGAGCCCAAATTGATGAAGACCCGAACCGAGAATTTCAGTTTCAACAAGGACCGAAACATAGACGGCTGGGAGGAGGTCCAGGATTGGAAGGTGGAGGTCAGAAACAACCGGGAGGTGGCCGCCAGGGTGGAGGTAAAGCGCAATTTCAGGCACCAGCACTGGGAGCTGAAGTTGGGCGGGGAGGAGCACGGGAAGCTGGAGAAAGAGGATCTGGACACTATAAGCTTCACCATGGAACTCAAACCCCACCAAAGAAGAGAGTTCAGCTACACTGTGCGATTTTTCGAGGGGGAGCGCCGCAACAGAAAGTGAATAGCAAAAGCCCCTCCTGATCCAAAAATCTATCCCGGATCATTCTCCAAAGCCGGTGACTTTGGGGGCTCAAGCCCCCAAGCCCCCGGTACACTTTGACATATTCCGACTCAAAGCAAGATAAACTCTGAAACCGAAAAGCAGGCCGCTTTTGAGTACGGAGCGGTTTGTCCAACTATGTCATTAAGATAGCCGGCATTATCCACTAATCGTGAATGATGTGGGCTAGGGGAAACTAATTAAGGCTTGACCGATTTGCTTTTGCATGTTCTAATGTGATTGGTTAGTTCTTGGAGATCTGGAGGCAGTTTAGTCTTGAGCGTGCATGTCCTCAAAGCCATGGCAGATGAGAGACGCTGGCATATTTTGGAGCTACTCCTGAACCAGGATCTTTGCGTGGGGGCCTTGGCGCGCAGGGTGGGGCTCTCCGAGGCGGCTGTATCCCAACACCTGCAGGTGCTGCGCAGGGCCGGGCTGGTCAGCGGGGAGAAGCGTGGTTACTGGACCCACTACAGTGTGGACAGGGAAGCCTTAAGAGGGCTTGCCAGGGAGATCCTGGCATTGGCCGAAAAGAACAGTTTCGGGGATTCCATCTGTTTTCGAACAGCCCTCCAACTGGAGAGCACTTCGCAAGAAAGGAGGACACTACAGATGTGCTGCAAGGACTGCTGTGAACACCCTGAGAAGCTCAAAGGAAAGCCCCAGGAGTGCACCCCGGAGCAGATAAAGGAGTGCCACGGGGAGGTGAAGGAGCATCCCTGCGAATCCGAGAAGAAGGATTGAACAGGATACCCTGGGCTTTGGACGTCTTGTTGAGGGTATTGAAGTAAGGGCAGGGAAATGAGCCTCCAAGGGGGGGTTCAGGGGAAGGCCCCCCCAACCCTTTTGGGCCTTTGAGCAAGCCCCGCGGGTTTCTCCATCAAGTCACGGGGCTTCCAAAAGACCCTGCTAAGAACTTTTGGAAGGTCTACACCCAGGCAGTGGTGAGCTCATGACTGGTTTTTCAATCTTCATTTTCTTTTGCCTCATGCTCTCCTTCGTAGCGGATCGCAGGCGCACCCTCTCAGGCCTCAAGAGAGGAGGCAGGATGTTTCTCAATGTGATGCCCGCCCTGCTCACTTTGATGGTCCTCATGGCGGTGGCCCTCTATCTCATCCCGGCCCCGCTCATAGCCCGCGTACTAGGCGAACAGGGGGGGGCACTGGGCTTTCTCTTGGCAGCTTCCATAGGCTCCATAGCGCTGCTTCCGGGCTTCATAGCCTATCCCCTCTGTTCGACCCTCATGAAGCAGGGGGCAAGCGTCCCAGTCATAGCGGTATTTGTCACCACCCTCATGATGGTGGGGGTCTTGACCTTGCCAATGGAATCAAAGTTCTTCGGCCTCAAGGCAGCCCTCTTGCGAAATGGTTTCAGCTTGCTCGGCGCTGTGATTGTGGCCCTTCTCATGGGCTTGAGCTATGGGAGTTTCTGAGGCCAAACCCAAGGGCCGTGCGCTCAGGGGTTATATTCCCTTTCTGATTTTTGCGGCCGGGTCTGTTCTCTCATTCCCACTCAATTGGCAGCCAGGCCAAGAGATCCTTTGCGGGTTCTGGGAATTCGCAAGGGAGATCCTTTTGGTCTTTCCCCTTGTTTTCGTGCTCATAGGCCTAGTGGATGTCTGGGTCCCAAGAAAACGTGTTGAGCAGGCACTAGGGGAGGGCTCGGGGCTCAGGGGAGTCTTCCTTGTCATATTGCTTGCCTTTTTCAATGCCGGACCCCTTTACGCAGCTTTTCCGGTGGCCTTGATGTTGAGGAAGAAGGGCTGCAGCCTGAGGAACATCTTCGTGTTCCTGGGGGCCTTCTCGGCCATGAAGATCCCCATGATCTCCTTCGAGATAGGCTTCATGGGGCTCAAGTTCTCCCTGCTTAGACTTGCTTTCACCCTGCCCCTTTTTGTGGGGATCGGCTTCTTACTGGAAACCATCCTGGGCCGCAATTACGAAATGAGGCTCGAAATTTGAGGCGGATCAAAGAGGATACCAGCCCAGGGTCTCTGGGAATCCCTTTGGCCTCAGGGACAAGCCCGCCCATGCCCGACTCATATCCTGCCCTTTCGGCCGACACGCCCCCTGGTAAAGCTGTTTCTTAAGTGCTCTTGATTAACTTCCGAAAAGATTCATGGAAGTAAAAAAAAGACTTGACAAGGGGAAACACCGATGCTACACATACACTCACCCTGGGTTAGGGTCTGCTTGGGTGGCCCTGAGGATGAGTCCAGGGGGCTGCAGATGGAAGGTGTGTCTGCGGCTCGTAGGTGTTTTTAAGAAAGGCTGACAGGGAGTCTTTCCAGAAGAAAGGAGGTGATGCGAGGGTAATTGGGGTTGTTTCCGGGCCTTCCTTGGGAGGGGAGGGTCCAGATCTGGGTGCGAAGACCAAAGTAGAGGAGGGAAAGACATGAAAAAAACGTTTTTGGCGCTTCTTGTCGGGGCTGCCCTTGTTCTGGCCTTCAGCGTTCCCGGCCAGGCTCAGGATGTGGGCAAGTATCTCGGCAAGGCTGACTTCAACATCCGGGGTGACTACTGGATCGCGGGCGGCTCCAACGACAACATATTCGATTTCGACGATCAGACCCACGATGCCCGCAGGTATCTGTATCAGCGTTTCCGCTGGTGGATAGACACCTCCATCGAGGGCAAGTACGGCGGCACCTTCGGCTTCGAGCACGACTGGATCTGGGGCTCCAACGTGACCCAGACGGGCACCGCCAGCAACACCGCAGTGGGTGATGTGGCCCGAGGTGACGACCTCAACAACACCAAGCTCAAACACGCTTACATCTGGTTTTTGATCCCTGGCACACCTGTTAAGGTCACGGCTGGTCTTCAGGGCTTCGGCGGCCTTGAGCCCAACAACATCATGTATGCCCGTGACGACTATTTCGGGGTGAGGCTGGATGCCCCCATCATCAAGAACGTGTTGAACGTCTCTGGGTGGTGGATCAAGCTGACAGAGGGTGAGGGCTCCATCCTCACGGGTGCCACGGCGAGCCCTGTGAACCTGTTCGATGCGTTCCCGTCAAACAAGTATCACGGCGACAGGGATGATGCTGATCTTTACCTGATCAACGTCTCAGGGGCGCTCACCAAGTGGTTCCGCTTCGGGCAGTACAACCAGTGGGTGCATGTGGCGGAGGGCGGCCAGCACTGGCTCGACTTCGCAAGCAACTCCTCCAGGCAGTTAGGGGGCAGGTGGGGCGCCAGGATGATCGCGGGTGATTATCTGTGGCACGGGCTTTGGATAGCCATAGAGCCCACAATCGGCTCCCTGCCCGTTTACTTCAGGGCGCATGGGAACTTCTTCTGGGGAAGCACCCGGGAAAACAACGATGATGTGCCCGGAAGCCCGGCGGCCACCCCTGTCTTTCTTGTTACCAAGAGCGGTTTGTTCCCAGTTCCGGTTGTGGTCTCTCCTTACGGGGACGTGGTTGACCCCAGGGCATGGGCGGTTTTGGCCCATGCCGGGATCAAGCCGGGGCCTTTTGACATCGGTGTCAGGTTCGCCTGGTTCCAGGGGGCGGATGACATCACCCTGGGGGCCACGGGAGGGGAAATCCCAACTATAACCATGCAGACAAACGGCGCCAGGTGGAACGGTTGGTCCAGTGTGGATGCCTTCCACGGCCAGTTCGAGCTTTTCGAGTCCGGGTACAGGAGCTGGTCCCAGGGTTGGTCAACCTACACCGGTGCCCCCCGCGGGCATGCTTACCTGGCCCTGGATGCCACCTGGCAGACCACAAAGCAGTTGAGCCTCAACTTGCTGGCCGGCTACATCTGGGCCACCAATTGGAAGGATAAGCCTTTTGCAGCCCTTTTTAAGCCCGATGGAGACTGGAACAAGAGCAAGGAGCTGGGTTGGGAGGTGGATCTCACCGCCACCTACAAGATTTACCCCAACCTGACCCTGGATCTGATCGGTGCCTACTTCTTCGCGGGCAAAGGCTTGGACCATGTAGGGTTGTCCGGAGCCCCTGGGGCAGGGGGTGCTGCCTGGTCCAACCTGCCCGGCGGCGGGGACGATGCCTGGGAGCTCTTCTGGAGACTTAGGTACGTATTCTAGAAGAGCCCTTTGGCCAAAGCCAAGGGGGATCCTCGGATCCCCCTTTTTTTGGGCCTGGGCCAAGGATCGAGGGCAAGACCTTTTGTGCTTTGGGGGCTCATTCCCACCCCATGCTTTTTCAAAATCGGTTTTCTCGGATGGACGCGCCTCTAGAGCGTGGTTGATGTGGGGCCTCGCTCACACGGAAAGCATCCCCCCAACTCCCTTTTCTGAGATTTGAAAGCCTCTGCCTTCTTGAGAACTCGCCTGGTTGACTCTGGGCCGCCCAGGGCGTACCATCCCAAAAGCGAGCTTGAATATCAAATGCGCGTGTCTGCCCAGGCACAGAGGGTAAACCTTTTGTATGGTCAAAACGATCAAACATCAAGAGGTTCCCTCGCAGGGGTCGGGCCGGGGGGCTGCCCGTATCCACTCCCCAGCTTCTCACCCCAGGCTTTCCCAGGAGGTCTTATGCCATGAACAGGAGAACATCGGTTTTCATCGTCGGCTGGCTTCTGGTGGCCGCTATCGTCTCACCCGCGGTGGCACTAGGGGCCACGGTCCGCGTGGCAATACTCCCCTTCCAGGTCCACAGCAGCGAGGACCTCAGTTACCTCCAAAAGGGCATCCAGGACATGCTCTCCACCCGCGTGGCCCAGCAAGGGGGAGTGCAGGTGGTGGACCGGGGGCAGATCATTGCCCTGGAGAAGGAATACGCCTCTGGGGTGGATGCGGCCAGGGCTGCAGCCCTTGGCAACAAGCTGGGGGCGGATTTCGTGGTTTTCGGGAGCATCTCCAAGCTTGGGGCCCAAGTGAGCCTGGACGGGCAGGTGGTGGATGTGAAATCAGCGTCTCCCAAGGCCAGCCTGGCTGCCGAGGCCCCCAATTTGGACGGCGTCATACCCCAGGTGGGCCGCCTTGCCCAGGAGATTAGGGCAGCAGCTTTGGGACAAGCCCAGCCTGTGGCCAGGGGCACGCAACCTCAGCCCGCACCGGCTGCCCAGGGGCCGCCGGCCTCGGGCCTTCCCCAGCAGCAACTCGTGACACCTGCCCCCGGGGTCAGCTACCCGGTCCCACCAGGGGGCTACCCTGTGCCCCCAGGGGGCTTCACAGGAGGGAAAGCAGAGGAGCTTTTCAGCCGCTCGGATGAAGAGGGCGGAATCACGGTGAATGCCGGCCCAAGCATCAACCCGGCCTTCATCATGGCTTACCAGGCGGACAAGATGAGAAGGGGCTACGTGAAGACCCCGGAGCTCAACCTCTCGGACATCCAGTCCCTGGACGTGGGGGATGTGGACGGAGACGGGGCCAACGAGGTGGTCATAGCCGACGAGGACAAGATTTACATCTACAAAGACATCTTCGGGGATCCCACCAAAAAGGTGGTCCTGACCCCCACCCCCAGATACGGCAAGATCCTCTCCATGGACGTGGCGGATGTGAACAGAAACGGTGTGGCCGAGATCTATGTCACCTGCATAGTGGAGAGGGGTGAGACCGTGGCCTCGGCGGTAGTGGAGTACAGGGACGGTAAATACCAGGTTCTCGCCAAGGAGGTGCCCTACCTCTTCCGCGTGGTCAGGAGCACTCAGGAGGGCCAGATCCTCTTCGGCCAGGAAAAGAGGCAGCGTTACATGGCGGACAGAGCCAGGGACAGCATGTTCAACCCCTTCCTGAGCCCTGTGAGGCTGAGATGGGAGGGAGGCAAGCTCGTCCCCGGCGAGGAGCTGACCCTCAAGGACCCGGTCTGCGTGCTGGGCCTGACGGCCGTGGATGTGGACAGGGACGGCACCGACGAGTACCTGGGCTTCGATCAGAAGGATTACCTCAAGCTCTTCAATGCCAAGGGTGGAATGGTATGGGTGAGTTCAGACCCTTACGGCCGCACAGCCAACTTCTTCCTCAAGGACTTCAAGCAGGAGTTCCCCAGCACGGTGGACGCCCCTGACCCGAGGGTCTGGCTGCCCCCCAGGATCGTGACTGTTGACCTGGACGGGGACGGCATCGAGGAGATTGTGGTCTGCCACAACTACGAGCCCCTGAGGCTCCTGGCCCAGAGCCGTTTCTTCACCAAGAGCGCTGTCTTCAGCCTCTCCTGGGACGGGGTTGACTTCATGGAGAACTGGCGGACCCGGGAGATGAAGGGGTATGTGGCCGACTACCAGGTAAAGGACGTGGACGGCGACGGGAAGCCCGAGCTTCTGGTGGGTCTGGTGTACAAGAGAGGCACAATGGATTATCTGAAGACCAATGCTGCCCTCATAGCCTTCCAGTTGAACGTGGAGAAGGCCAAGACACCCATGGAGCGGGCCCTGAAGATGCCGGCCCCTCCGCCCAAGAAGGAGGATGGCTCCATCTTCCCGAGCATAAAATTCTAAGCCGGTTCGTTTATCGTAAGCCATCATAGGGTATTCTGTTTCTGGGAGCGGCTTGGCGGATCCGCTTTGATTTTCCAGGACTTGGAGCTGAGGCAAGCCCTTGCGCCCGAGGCGATGGGGAGAGAGACCTCCCCCGCATTATTCAGCATCAGTGGATAGTGCGGGTTAGAATTGGCATGTGATCAAAATCCGCACCTGTTTCAATGAGGCCCTGGTCTCTTTGTTCTCCGGGGGATTCGCTCCAGCCCCAAGGCCTTGCGAATTTCAGGAAGTTTTTCTCTTGCCGCCTTTTCTCCCACAGCCACGTACTGCGGCATCCTCTGGAAATCGTACCATTTGATGTTGCCCACCCCCGGATGGATGAGAATATCCGCTTTTTGTGTTTGTATCCGGGTTAGCTCGGCCGCCATGATATCGTCAGCCCTAAAGAGCACCTCTATACCTGAGAGTCCCTCCACATCTTCCCCGATACACTTCTCAACGTTGACGGCCAGAACCAGGTCAGCACCCAAACTCTTTACCGCCTCCACAGGCACCATCGCCACAACCCCGCCGTCCACCAGAAGTCTTCCCCCAAACCGCACTGCCTCCACTACCCCTGGGTAGGTGCAGCTGGCATATACCGCATCCCTAAGAGAGCCCTCTTTGATCAAGACTGCCTCCCCGGTCTCCAGATCCGTGGCCGTGGCGGCAAAGGGGATGCGTGTTCCCTCCATCCGCACATCCGGGAGAAAATAGGCCAGATTCTCCAGGAACTGCTCCCTTGGGATCAGGTGCGGCCTGGTAAGGGCCATGGCCAGGAGAAACTCCTTCTTGATGAAAGAGGCGATGCGGCTGAACAAGGGGGCGTCCTTCAGGCCGTCTGCCTGGGCCATTAGGTTGAAGCGGGCCCTGCGGAAGGTGTCACTGGAAAGGTAGCTATTGAGTCTCTCTTCCAATTTCCTACCGCTAAGCGAAAGGGCATAAAAGGCGCCCACCAAAGCTCCTATGCTGGTGCCTGCAACAAAAGATACAGGGATCCCCGCCTCATCCAGCACCTTGAGCACTCCTATGTGGATGCCTCCCCTGGCCCCTCCCCCACCCAGAGCCAGGCCAAGTCTGGGCGGCCTTTTTCTCCAGAAAAGCACGAGTCCCCCTCTTTCCTCCCACCTTGAGCAAGCCCGGGAATCTGCAGGCAAGTCTAACCCGGATTCATGCTTACAGGAAAGGGCAGGCCCCGGCTCAGGCGTATCCCGATTCCAGGCAGGCCCAAATCTGAAACCGGAAATCAGGGTGTTTTTTGGCATTTGGCGTTTTGTGCTGGCATATGGTGAAGACACCCGAATTATCCACTCACCGCGAATTATGCGGGCAAAATGTGGTTCCGGATTGGTAGGAAGGACCGACCTGGATCTCGGCCCCTTAAGGCGATATGCTCAAAGATAGGGCTTTGGGTTCAGGCCTTGGCCTCAACTTGATTATGTGGGAAGGGAAGGATGTCTCTTTTTGGTCTTGTCTACGACTTCTTCATGGAACCCCTGGACGCCTTGAGGCTTGGCACTTGGAGAAAATGGGTTGTTTCAGTAGAGGGGGAAAGGGTCTTGGAAGTTGGGGTGGGAACAGGTTTGAATCTTCCAAGATATGAGCCCGACAAGAATCTTTTTGTGCTGGATCCCAGGAGGGATTTTCTTCGCAGGGCCCAAAGAAGGGCCGGAGTCTTAAGTTTCATGAGACGGCCCGGGTTCCTGTTGGGAATGGGTGAAGGACTTCCCTTCAGGGAGGCAGTCTTCGACGCGGTGGTCTCCTCTTGGGTTCTTTGCACAGTCTCGGATCCCAAAAGAACCCTCCAGGAAATAAACCGCGTCTTAAAGCCGGGCGGGGTGGTCAGGTTACTGGAGCATGTGAGGCTCAAACAAGGATCAGGAGCCCGTTTTCAGGACTTCTTGAGCCCTGCTTGGGGCAGGCTGGCCGGTGGATGCCATCTCAACCGAGATGCTGTCAGCCTGGTCGAAGAGGCTGGTTTCCAGAAGTTGCAAGTCTTAAAAAGGCTTGGAGGCTTGGTTGTAAGCGTAGAGGCTTTCAAGCCGGGTCCAAGCCCTGAGGGGGCTGCCCTCGCCCTCTAAAAAGAGTTTTTCCTAAGACCCTTGAATTCTCGGAAAATTTCCATGCCTCTCAGTGGCGCGCCTGCGCGCCCCCTGGAGAAAGGCCCTACCCCGCGCCGGTGCAGACCTTCGCTCTGGCGCAGAAGTGTGGTTTCTTGAGGCATGTTTTAAAGGGTTGGGGCAGGGGGGATCCCCAAGAGGATCCCCCCTGCCAAGTTCTCTACTCTATCTTCTTGAAGGCCTTGGCCTTTGCCCCGCACACAGGGCAGGTCTCAGGGGCCTCCCCCTCGGCCGTGTGGCCGCAGATGCTGCAGACCCAGTAGGGGTAGTTTTCCTGGGTTTTGCCTAGGCTGTTTAAGAGCTTCTGGTAAAGGGTGGCATGGGTCTTCTCCACCTCGTTGGCATAGCTGAAGGTCCTCTCGGCTTCCTTGTTCCCCTCGGCCTTGGCCGCCTCTATCATCTCAGGGTACATCTTCTTGAACTCGTGGGTTTCCCCAGCGATCGCCTCTTCCAGGTTCTCCCTTGTGCTCTTGATGCCTTTGAGAGCCCTTAGGTGGTTGTGGGCGTGGACCGTCTCGGCCTCTGCCGCGGCACGAAAGAGTCTTGCCACCTGCTGATATCCCTCCTTCTCGGCCTGGGCCGCAAAGGCCAAGTATTTCCTGTTGGCCTGTGACTCGCCTGCAAAAGCCTCCTTCAAGTACTGCTCGCTCTTGCCCATTTCTCCTTCCTCCTTCTCGTCGAATCGGGGAACTCTCTCTCGTTCCCTTTTCAATAGGCCTCGCCGGAAGGCGCGGCCTGGGACTGCATCCTGGTTGCGAAGAGCCTGTAGACCCATGTCTGATAGAGTATCACAACGGGGACGAAAACCAGCGCCACAACCAGCATGATGCTCAAGGTAAGGGGGCTGGATGCTGAATTGAACAAGGTCAGGATGGGGCGTATTTCTGGGTCACCACAGCCAGGAAGTCTGTCAGCTCTGCCCGGCCGTTGCGGATAGCATATCCAACCGGATGCTGCATCCAGGAATTGGCTATCAAGATCCAGACCGCGGAGAGGTTGGAGGCCAGGGCCACCAGCCAGATGCTCACGGCATGGGCCTTGGGGGAGAGCCGATTCCAGCCCAGGGCCCACACTGCTATGAAAGTGGACTCCAGGAAAAAAGCTGCTGTGGCCTCTATGGCCAGAAAGGAGCCAAATATGTCCCCCACGTAGCGGGAGTAGCCTGACCAGTTGGTCCCGAACTGGAACTCCAGCGTGATACCGGTGACCACCCCCACCACGAAGTTGGTCAGGAAGACCCGTCCCCAGAAACGGGCCATGCGCCGATATTCTGGATCTCCCTTTCGCACGTACATGGTCTCCATGATGGCTATGAGCACCGATAGCCCAAGGGTCAGTGGCACAAAGAGAAAGTGGAAATAGGTGGCCACGGCAAACTGAAGCCTGGATAGGATCAAGGTGTCCATGGGGCCTCCTCCGTCTCTTAGATGTCTTTATGCCCCTGGTGGGGCCCCTTTTGCGAGGCCTCCTGGGTCTCGCCATGGGGGATATCAAAACAGGTCTCACCCTGCAGGAGACTTGCGAAACTGGCCTGGGAGAGGGTCTGGCGCAGCTGATCTCTGGCTTTTTCCCACACCCTGTGAACCATGCAGTGCGAACTTCTGGAGCAGCTCTCGGGCCTAAGAAGGCAATCGTTCAAAAAGAGCTCCCCCATGACCGCCTCCACCACCTCCAGGAGGCTGATCTCCTGGGGGGAACGCCTGAGGCGATACCCACCCTTGGCCCCCTGGAGGATCTCCAGGATCCCGGCCCTGGCAAGCTGCTGCCCGATCTTGGCCAGGAAGGGCTCTGGGATCTCCATGGCCTGGGCCACCGCCCATCTGGGGACCACCTCCTTGGCTGGCCTGTTGGCCAGGTATAGGACACACCTCACAGCATATTCGCCGGCCCTGGATAGACGCATCCCCGATCCCAAAAGACTGGATAATTTAGATCTGGTTAGTCTTATATCAGCTCCCCAAAAACCTGTCAAGCATTTTTTGTAGTTGGTCAGGGGGGTGATGGCATTTCTCTCCGCTTCAAGTCTTCAGCGCTTGATTTTCCAAAGGATTTGGCCTCCGGGGGATACTTGCCCCCTCCCTCGGTCGCCCTCAGCTTAGCTTCGGGCGAGAGGGCCCCAGGTCCAAATCCTGGAAAATCAAAGCGCCTCCGCCAAGCCGCTCCGAGAAACACCATCACCCTGTGATCGCTTACCATTTTTTCTTCCAAGGGTTAGCCTGTGCTTTCAGAAGCCCTGGCGGTCCAGGGAGCGGTACTGGATGGCCTCTGAGACATGATGGGCTCTTATCTCCCCCGAGCCCTCCAGGTCGGCTATGGTGCGGGCTATCTTGAGGATGCGGCCATAGGCCCTGGCGCTCATGCCCAGGCGATCTACAGCCGTCTCCATGAGTTTCTTTGAGGCCTCATCCACAACACAGAACTTGCGGATGTGTCTGCTTGTCATCTGGGCGTTGCAGTGGATCTTGAGTCTCTCAAATCTGAACCTCTGGACCTCTCTGGCTGCATCCACCCTGCGGCGGATCTCATCGGATCCCTCCCCGGGGTCCTCACCGGCCAGCTCCTGGTAACTCAAGGCAGGCACCTCCACATGGAGGTCTATTCGGTCCAGCAAGGGCCCGGAAATCCTGCTTCTGTATCGAATCAACTGTGGAAGGCTGCATGTGCAGCTCCGCTTGGGGTCCCCATAGTACCCGCAAGGGCAAGGGTTCATGGCCGCCACCAGCATGAAGCGGGCAGGATAGGTGAGGGAAGATGCCGCCCTGGAGATGGTAACATGCCCGTCCTCCATGGGCTGGCGAAGCACCTCCAGCACGTTTTTCCTGAATTCAGGGAACTCGTCCAGAAAGAGCACTCCGTTGGTGGCCAGGCTCACCTCCCCAGGCTTGGGCACCGCGCCGCCTCCTATGAGGCCGGCATCTGATATGGTGTGGTGAGGCGCCCTGAAAGGCCTCGTGCAGACCAAAGCCCTCTTTTCGGGCAAAAAACCCGCCACGCTGTAGACTTTGGTGGTCTCTATGGCCTCCTCGAAAGTCATTTTGGGCAGTATGGTGGGAAGCCTTCTGGCCAGCATGGTCTTACCAGAGCCAGGGGGCCCTACCATGATCACATTGTGCCCCCCTGCCGCGGCTATCTCCAGGGCTCTCTTAACATGCTGCTGGCCTCTCACGTCCCGGAAGTCCACCTCATACTCTGCCCCCTGCTGGAAAAGAGCCTCAACGTCCACCTCCACGCGATCCAGCTCAACTTCCCGGTTGAGAAACTCCACCACCTCAACCAAATCCCGGGCCCCCAGCACCTCCACCCCTTTCACCACCGCGGCCTCCTGGCCGTTCTCCATGGGTAGTATAAGGCCCCTGATCCCTCTCTCCCTGGCCGCAATGGCCATGGGCAGAGCTCCCTTCACCGGCTTTATTCGCCCGTCCAGGGATAGCTCTCCCAACATGAGGTAATCCCTCAGCCGGCCGGGGCCTACAGTGCCTTGGGCCGCCAAAATCCCCACGGCTATGGGCAGATCGAAACCCGAGCCCTCCTTCTTGATGTCGGCGGGAGCCAGGTTCACGGTTATTCTGTCAGGGGGGAAACGGTAACCTGCGTTTTTTATGGCTGCCTTGACTCGATCCTTGGATTCCTTGACGGCCGCCTCTGGAAGGCCCACTGTGGCAAAAGCGGGAAGTCCCTTGGTGATATCTACTTCAACCTCCACAAGAAAAGCCTCTATACCCAGCACAGCGCTGCTTAGCACCTTGGCCAGCATTCGGCCGCCCCCCTCGGGGGCCAGCTCCAAAAAGCCGTCCACCGCCATGGTTCCCCGCAGAGTCAGTTTCTGATTCTCTCTCCAGCCTCTTTGAGCACTTTGAGCCTGCTGGCCTCTGCCAGAAAAGCCTGGTAAGCCCTCCGCTCCTCTTCCTGAAGAGACCTCCTGCTGGGGCCTTGCAGAGCCTCCTCGGCTTCTCTTTGGCATCGCTTCCATCTGGCGGCCAGCCCTTCCACCCTGGTCTTGGTGGCCTCAAGATCCTGCTGAAGCTTCAAGAGCCCCTCCCGCGGTCCATACCTAGCCCTGTAATCCACAATGAGCATGCGCACCTGACGCTCCCTCTGGAATTGACCGTTTTTGCGCTGAGCCAGATCCCTGGACACAGAGCGAGCCGCGCGCACAAGGCCTGTCAAAAGCAAGACCAGAGCCAGCCACACGACCGGGTCACTAAGTGCAGCCATCATGGACCTCCAGGCAGGTGATTACCCCCTGTCGGGATTCTTGTTCCTTCTCTTTTTCCGGGTGGTCCAAAGGATTTTCTTAGGCGCCTACTATAATAAAGAGGCTCAGTTTGGTCAAGCAAACATCTTCCAAAAAAAGACTCTATTCACAAAAAATTACACAAGTCCTTAGTTGGTATGAGGCAGTCGGTCTTGGGAGCTTCCCGGGGAGAACAACTCAGATTGACAAATCTTGGCCGTTTCCTTATAACCTCTCTGGGATGAGAAAAGCCAAACTCCATGTCCTGCATTCCAGGGACGAGATAGCAGAAAGGGTCAGGTGGCTGGGGGAGCGAATCTCCCGGGACTACGAGGGACGGTTCCCTCTGTTGGTGGGCATCCTGAAGGGCTCTTTCGTTTTTCTGGCGGATCTAATGCGTCATTTGGATGTGCCTGTGGAGGTGGACTTTGTCAGGCTGGCCAGTTACGGGGCCTCCATGGAAAGCAGCAGGGAAGTGAGGCTCACCAAGGACCTGGAGATCTCAGTGGAGGGCAGGGACGTGCTTGTGGTTGAGGACATAGTGGACAGCGGCAGGACTCTAAAGGAGCTTTTGGGCGAGCTGGCAAGACGCGGCCCCAGATCTCTTAGGAGCTGTTGCCTGCTGGACAAGAGGCATCGCCGGGAGGTGCCTTTGGAGATAGACTACGTGGGCTTCGTGATGAATGAAGGCTTTGTCGTGGGCTATGGGCTGGATTGGGCCGAGTCCTATCGGCATCTCCCGGACATCTGTGTTGTGGAACCCGAGGGAACACCTCCAGAGGAGTGTGAACCGGGCGAGGGAGTGAAATCATGATCATACAATGCGAGAACTGCCAGGCCAAATTCCGCCTGGATGATTCCAAGATCCCGGAGCAGGGCAGAAAAGTGCGCTGCTCCAAGTGCTCTCATGTCTTTTTCGTGCAAAGGGAGCCTGAGCCTTCGCCTCCTCCTTCCCAGAAGCCCCACCAGGCAGATTGGGAGATCTCCAGATGGGAGCCCTCCCCTTCCCCTGAGGCACAACCCAGCGGTTCGGAGCCAGAGCCTGTGTTTGAGCCCACAGTGCGCATAGACTTGGCTGCCCAGGAACCACCTCCTGTGGAGGAAGAGGAACAACCTCCACCGGCCCCAACGCCCAGGGCCAAGCCCCAGAGAAGCATCATGCGCCCTTTGCTTTTGGCAGCAGGGGGTGTGGCGGCCCTGGCCATTGTGGTGGTGGTACTGGCCCGTTTGGGGATCCTGCCTTTGCAGTTGGAAGAACCGAAGGAGTCCCCCACCGCACAGCTGGTTATTGACCAGGCGCAACTCCAAGGCAAGTGGGAGAAAAACGCCCAGGTGCCGAGAATTTTCATCATTAATGGTACTGTGACCAACCAATCCAAGAAGCCCAGATCCTTCGTCAAGGTGAGGGGGTTGCTTCTGGATAAGGCCGGTAAAACCCTCAAGGAAGTTTGGGCCTTTTGCGGCAACTCCATACCCCTCGAAGACCTTCGCACCAAGGCCCCCAGCGAGATACAGAACATCATGCGCAATCGCGAGGGCGAGAAGGGGGCCAACAAACTTTTGCCACCAGGGGCCAGGATCCCTTTTACCTTGGTTTTTTTTGAGATCCCGGAAGGGGTGGAGACTTTCGGAGCCGAGGTGGTGGAGGCTCAAATCCCGACAGGGTAAGCCCGGAAGAGGAGGGGTCTCTCTCCGTCTGACCTGAAAGCGCCCATGGAACTCGGATATCGAATCCGCAACGCTGTGCTGAGCGTGGTGTGCGTCTTGATCGCCGGCACCCTGGGATATCACCTCATAGAGAAATGGGACTTCATGGATTCCCTGTACATGACCGTGATCACTCTCACCACGGTGGGATACGGGGAGGTTCACCCCTTGGTTCGGGCGGAATCCCGCATATTCACTATGGTCTTGATCCTGGGAGGCATGGGGGTGATCTTCTATGCCCTGGGTACTTTGGCCCGGGGCCTGGTGGAAGGTGAACTCAGGGAAATCATCGGGAGAAAGAAGGTGGAAAAAGCAATTCATTCCTTGTCCGCTCACTGTATTGTCTGCGGTTTCGGCCGCATCGGACGTTCCATAGCCCAGGAGCTTTCCAAGGCAAAAGTGATTTTTGTAGTAATAGAGAAAGACCCCGAGGCCCTCCATGAACTGGAGGAACTGGGCTATCTGGGGCTTTCAGGAGATGCCACCTCCGAGGAGGTCCTCAAAGAGGCAGGGGTGGCAAAGGCAAAGGCTCTCATTTCAGTGGCCTCCACGGATGCCGACAACCTTTACATAACCCTTACCGCCAAGAGCCTGAATCCAAATATCCAGGTGATAGCAAGGGCTGCCGAAGCAGCGGCCGAGCGCAAGCTTGCCTGGGCAGGGGCCGACAGGGTTGTCTCTCCCTACAGGATGAGTGGGCAGCGCATGGCCAACCTGCTTTTGAGGCCCACAGTGGTGGAGTTTATAGAATCCTCCCTATCAGACCCCTCGGTGGAGCTTATCATGGAAGAGGTACATCTTCCGGCTAAAGGGGATTTTGTGGGCCAAGACATTCTCTCCTCCGGATTGAGAAAGGATTACGGTCTGATAGTGGTGGCCATAAAGAGAAAAGGGGGAGGTCTGGTGGTAAACCCAGCTGCGGGGGAAACCCTCCAGCCTGAGGATGTGCTCATTGCTTTGGGGAAAAGAGAGGAGTTCGCCCGTCTCTCCCAAAGGATCGCCCCTGCCAAGAGACCTTACGCGTAGCTGTGCAGGCCAGACAGAAGGAAATTCACCCCGAAGTAGGTAAAAAGTGTAGCTCCGAAGCCGGCTATGGAGAGGATCGCGGTGCGCCTCCCGCTCCAACCGCGGGAGAGCCTGGCATGTAAAAAGGCAGCGTACACAAGCCAGGTGATAAGAGACCAGGTCTCCTTGGGATCCCAGCTCCAATAGGTTCCCCAGGCCACATCCGCCCAGATGGCTCCGGTGATTATCCCCACCGAGAGAAACGGAAAGCCCGTGGCCACTGCCCTGTAGTTTAGGTGGTCCAAGAAATCCTCTGAAGGGATGAGCCCCCCCAGGGCCCCCCCTGGTGAGAGCTTTCCCCTTACGATGTAAAGCAGACTAACCCCAAAAGAAACTGCGAAGGCGGCATATCCCAAGAAACATGTTATCACGTGGGCCGTGAGCCAGTTGCTCTGCAAGGCCGGCACCAAAGGCCTTATGTTCGTGTCGAAAAGCAGCGAGCCCAAACCCAGGCTCAAGAAAGGAAGCGGGGCCACAAAAGCTCCTATGGTGCGGTTCCTGTAGCGAAGCTCGATGAGAAGGTAAATCAGGGCTATGGCCCAGGAGAACACCACCATGGACTCATACTGATTGGTAAGCGGGATCCTTCCATGCCCCATCTGATGAGACTCCATCCAGCGCATCACAAAACCGGCCCCATTCAAGAACCATGCCGAAGTCAAGAGGCCTGTGGCAAGCCTTCCCACCCAAATGGATCTGCTTGTGGCATAAACCACGTAGCCGAACCAGGAGCCCAGGTAAACCAGAGAAACCGCGCTCAAGAGCGTGGCGCTATTCATTCTTTCCCTCCTTGCCCATGAACCTGAGTCCTGCCTTGGTTTGCCACGCCCTGCAAAGCCCCTCCACGGCCTTTGTAAGCCCAGGAAGATCCCTTGTGGAGGAGCCGGCCACCCAGCACATCACCTTGTTCTTTCGGGGCTCCACCCGTACCCACAATCTCCTGTGGGCCCCGAGGAAGGCCATGGCGCAGCCACCCATTATGAGAAAACACCCCACCCACACCACCCATACCCCGGGGTCCTGTTTCACCTGGAGCCCTGTCCAGCGATTTTCCCGGGCCTCCAGGAGCCTCAAGCGCCAGCCTTCCAGGACCGCTTTGCTGTCCTTCTGGAACACCCACCCTGTGACAGGCGGCCCGTCTGTCTTGAGGTGGCTCAGGAGCACCGCCGGCCCCCGGCCCTGAAGATCCGGTTCATACTTGAGAAACCTCACCAGCACACGGCCCTGCGGATCCAGTGAGACCGTGTCTCCCGGCTCCATCACCAACTTCCGGGGCTCCATGGAAGAGTCTTTGCTGGCCTCCAGGGTGACCGTGGCAGAGGCCCCGTAGCTGGCCTGGTAGAACACATAACCCCCAAAGCTTATGGGATGGTTGACCCTAAGAGGGCCTTCCAGAACCACTTTGCCGTCCTTGAGAAACACAAGGTCGCTTCTGTATTCCTTGGGAGTTCCGTCTGGGTAGGTCGTCACCTGGAACCTCTCGCAACGCACCTGGAAACCCAGCTGCCGCCAGCCTTTCCCTCCCCTTTCCTGAATTCTGTCAACCCCCTCCCCTTCCTGGATCTGCACGAACCCCTTGAATCCAAAAGCGAATCCCAAAGCTGCTCCCAAAAGCACCAGGAGAACTCCGGTATGGGCCACGTAGGCACCCAGGCGGCTCCACCTGCCTCTTTGGGCCAGAAAGTGGACTTCCTGGCCAACTTTCTCCTCTCTGGGTTTCCAGCCGGCCTGCACCAAAGCGTTCTTGATGGCCTCCACAATCTGGGAAGCTCTTTCGCCCTCCAGGACCATTCCTAACGGCAGGGAGCGGAAAAGAGCATTGCTTAAGGGCCTCTGAGGGGCCTTGAGGGCCTTCCAGGTGGCGGGCAGTCTCTTCATGGAGCAAGCCGTGATATGTAAAACCAGCGCACCCAGAAGAGCCAAGAACCACCAGCTGTGGAAAAGGTCCGTTATGCCCAAAAAATCTAGGAGCCTGGCAGCCACCGCTCCGTACATCCGCAGGTATTCCTCTTGTGAGAGATTCTGCGGTACAAGCGTTCCTATGACCGAGACTCCGGCCAAAAGGAGAAACAAGGCCAGGGTCAACCTAAGGGAGCTCAGAGTTCTCCAAAAAATCTCCCCTCGTCCGAGGCTTACAGATTCACTCACGGTTTCTCGCTCACTCTTCCAGGATGGCCACGGCCCTGATCCATCCGGCGCTTGCGCCTTTGATCTTTACAGGGAAGCAGCAAAAGGTGAATCCATAAGGCGGGAGCTTGTCCAAATTGCAAAGCTTCTCTATATGAAGGTAGGCTCGCTCTATGCCCGCGAAATGGGCCTCCCATATGATGGAAGGATCGTGGGTTTCCTGAAACTCCCTGGCTATGAAAGGAAGCGGTCTGTCCCAGCTCCAGGCATCCGTGCCCACAACCCGCACCCCGTGATCCAGGATCCACAGGGTGGACTCCCGGGTCATACCAGCCCCTTTCAACATATACTTGGGAGTCCCCCAGGCCTGGTCAGCACCTGTCATGATGAGCACAATATCCCTCTCCTGAATCCCCCTTCCCAAGCCCGCCACAGCCTGCTCCAGATCCCGGACCGTGATCCTTTCTCCGTCCGCCTTGTGCCGGAAGTCCAACACCACACCCGGCCCAAAACACCACTCCAACGGCACCTCGTCTATGGTAAGGGATTTCTTGCCCGCATCCATGGTTGGGTGATAGTGGTAAGGAGCATCCAGGTGAGTTCCTGAGTGGGTTGAAAGCTCCACCTTCTCGGCAGCCCAACCCAGGCCTCCGGGCAGATCCGCCGGTTGGATACCAGGGAAAAAAGAGCTCATACTCGCGGCGCCTTCCCGGTGATCCATGTAATGAATTTTCGGGATCATATCCGGAGGATCGCTGGGAAGCCCATCCTCTATGGCTATGCTAAGGTCCACGAACCTGCGCGAACTCATCAGCAACCTCCGTGTTTTACTCAACATTGTATGGCCGGGAACCTCCCCGGTCAATTGCCTGGGACCCTGTTTCGATAAAACACATGCCCCTAAACGGGATTATTCTCCAAAGCCCGTAACTTTGGGCTCAAGCCCCCGCTCACGCCTTGGCATATCCACACTCAAGCCAGGGCCGGATCAAAACCCAAAATCAGGGTTTTTTGGGGTGTTGCGAATAATGCTGGCTAAGCCCTCCCAAGGCCAGAGGTATCTTGGCAAGGTATCTTCTTGCCACCGGAGAAAGGATTCCTTAACATGTGTTGGTTGCCTATAGGCTCAAGCCGGAGAAATCGGCCGGGGATTCCCATCAAGAGCCGGCTTTGAACTCCAGTGATTTTGTGGAGCTTAGCCTTGGAGGCAAACGGTCCGGGTGTTCAGCATTCAGGCCTCAGAGCCATAAGAAGGAGGTTCCATGCTCTCCTATATGCGAAAGCACGCGCGCAGCTGGTTCATAAAAGTGCTTCTGGGAGCGGTGATCGTGGTTTTCATTTTCTTTTACGGCTTCAGCCTAAGAGAGAGGGCTTCGGCTGTTGTGGCAGAGGTAAACGGGATCAAGATAGCCCAGAGGGACTTTCAGAGACAATTTGAGAGGTTCCTGGAGCTACAAAGATCCAGGTCTTCAGAGCTCACAGCCGAGCAGCGCAGATTTCTGAAAGAGGCCACCCTGGAGGCCCTCATTGATCAGGTGCTGGTGCTGGATGAGGCGGACAGGTGGAAAATAGGGGTCAGCCAGGAAGAGATAAAGGAACAGATAAGGCAAATCCCTTCCTTCCAGGAAGGGGGTCGGTTCTCCATGCGCTTGCTTCAGCAGTACCTTAGGATGCGGGGCCAAAGCGAGGAGGAGTTCATGAAGGAGCTGGCCAAAGAGCTTCGCATCCAAAAGGTGGAACAACTGGTGCGTGATGGGGCCTGGGTCTCCGAGGAAGAAGTGGAGATAATGTACGGCCTCTTGCAGGAGCGGGTGGTGGTTCAATACGTGGCTGTACCTGCGGAAAACTATCTGAAGGAAATTCTTCCCACCCAGGAGGAAATCAAGGCCCATTTCAAGGATCACGCCGCTCAGTACAGGATCCCAGAGATGGTGAGGGTGGAGTATATGAGGTTTGAGCCAGGGGCGCTTTTGGCTCGAGTGGAAGTCTCAGAAAAAGAGATCAAGGAGGCCTATGAGCGAAACCGGGATCGCTGGAGAGAGGACCCGCAGGTTCTGGCCAGGCAGATTCTCATCCGGTCCACCGAGAAAGACGATGACAAGACTCGCATGAAGGCCCTCCAGAAGGCAGAGGAGCTCCTCAAAAAGCTCAGGGCTGGGGAGGAGTTTGGAAAGCTCGCCAAAGAGCACTCCCAGGACCCCCAGACAGCCGGCAAGGGAGGCTCCATGGGATGGAAGAAAAGAGGCGAGCTCTCTGAGGCCGTTGGAAAGGCTCTATTTGAAGACATGAGGGTTGGGGAGCTGAGCGAGCGGCCCATAAAGAGCGGTCTTGGTTTCCACGTGCTTAAGCTCGAGGAGGTAAAGGCCGAGAGGCTCAGGCCCCTGGAAGAGGTGAGCCAAGAGATAGAAGCCGAGGTCCGCCAAAGCAAGGCAAAACAACTGGCCTCTGAGCTGGCCGAGGAAGCTTATTTGGGGGTCTTTCAGGGACAGAGTTTCAAGGAAGTGGCAGAGCGTCTGGGGGCGGCCTTTGGTGCCACAGAGCCCTTCTCCCTGCAGGGAGCCCTTAAAGAGCCCCCTGCGGGGGAAGCCTTTCGCAAGGCCGCTTTTTTGCTTAGGGAAAAGGAAGATTTCAGCGAAGTCGTAGAGGACGGCGGGGCCTACTACGTTATGCAGCTTCTGGAAAGGATGCCTCCCAGGGATCCTTCTTTGGAGGAAATCCTGGAGAAAGTCCGCTCTGATCTACAGCGCGCCAAGGCCCTTGAAAAAGCACGCCAGGAGGCCGAAGCGATTTTGGAGCGGTTAAGAAAGAAGGAGACCACTCTCTCCTCTGAGGCTGAGAAAAGAGGCTGGAAGATTTTGACCTCCCCATCCATAGGCCGCACGGCACCCCCTGCAGCCATACCCGCAGAAATGGCCCAGGCGGCCCTCTCTCTGGGGGCTGATGAGAAGCTTCTCCCCCAAACCTTTAAACAAGGGGACCGCTATCTCTTGGGGGAGATAAAGGAGCGCATTGCAGCCGATCCCAAGGGCCTTGAGGAGCAAAGGCCGCTCTTGCGCTCCCTGCTCCTAAGAGACAAGCGGGAGACCATGTTTCGAGACTGGATCAAGGACCTAAGGGCCCGCTCCCAGATAAAAACCTTCAGGGCCTTCGAGGAAATGTTTTAACCCGCACTATTCACCATCAGTGGACAATGCGGGCTGTCTTGAGCACATCTCAGAACAAAGCGGTCCCTGCCCAAAAAAGACCCTGATTTTGAGTTTCGGATTTTGGCCCGGGGTTGAATTGGAATATGCCAAAGCGTGAGCGGGGGCTGGAGCCCCCCAAATCACAGGCTTGGAGAACACTTGGGGCCAGGGGGTTTGAACCTGAAGCTACACGGGTACGCCTGGGGTTTGGAGGCCCAGCCTCCAACACGAGACAACTTGGGGAACCGCCGTTGGTCACGGTGGTGATGAAGGGCAGCCCGGACGGGGAGGAACAAGGCCCCGCCCGGGCTTTTCATCACTCGGGCTCATGTTCCCCCGGCCATGGGGGGGTCGGAGCGCCGGGCAGCGGCTTTAGCCTTTCAGGCCTTACGGTTTTGTGCTTGACCATGGAGTGGCCGAAGGTCTTGCAGGCGGTCATACAGCAGCCGCAACCAATGCATCGCTTGGAGTCTATGAGCACCGCATCCGGCCTCTCAGAGATGGCATGGATGGCGCAGACGGCCTTGGCATAGCAGCTCTTGCAAACATGGGTGCAAATGGCGTTCATTTCTTTTCACTCTCCTTGCTGATTTTGCCCTTTCTGAAAGCTTTTCCCAGCCTCCCTTTCCAAGGAGCTCTTTCTTAGCCCAGGATGCGGTCTATCTCTTCCTGGTCCGAATCCATCACGTAAGTGATCCCCGAGATCTCTGCGGCCTCTTTGGTGAGGGCCACCAGATCGCTTCTCTGGATGTGCTCCAGGGAGAACTTGCGCGCCCCTGCCATGAGCTGCTGGAGTCCCTGGCGCAGCCTGTCTATGTAAGAGTAAAGCCCTATGGCACCGGGGGGCAGCTCCTTGAACTCAGACCCGAATCGCTCTTTGAGCTGCGCCCCTACCGCAAAGAGCTGTAGATATCCATCCTCTAGCTGCTGACCCATCCTCTCGCAGCGCTCTGCCAAAAGCCTGCCGTGGGTCTTGCCCACCATGGCTGCTGTGAGAATGGCCCGGCCTAAGCAGACCCCTTTGGCATAAGGAGCAGCCAGGGCCAGAGTCTTAAAGATGTGGTCCTCCAGAGACAATCCCCCCCCTATGGCAATGGGCGGGATGTAAGCTCCCTTGGCCTTGAGCCTCTCGCAGATCTGGTATGTCATGCACTCAAGATAAACCGTGGGGATACCCCACTCGTTCATCATGCGCCAAGGGCTCATGCCCGTGCCTCCCCCTGCCCCGTCAATAGTGAGAAGATCTATCCTGGCATTGGAGGAGAACTTTAGAGCTCTGGCCAGATCCGCCGGCCTGTAAGCCCCTGTCTTGAGCGTGACGTACTTGGCCCCCAGGCTTCTGAGCCTCTCCACTTCCTTGTAAAAACCCTCTTCCTCCACCATACCCAGTCGGGAGTGACGCTCGAACTCGCTTATACCGCCTGAACGGAAGGCTTCTTGGGCGGTCTGTGTCCTGGGATCCGGCAGCACTATGTATCCCCTCTCTTTTAGCTGAAGGGCCCTTTCCAGGGTGGGAAGCTTCACCTCCCCGCCAATGTCCTTTGCGCCCTGGCCCCACTTCAGCTCAAAGATCTCCACCCCCAGCTTCTGGATCACGAACTCTGGCACACCCAGCATGGTGTCCTCAACATTGGCCTGCACGATGAGTCCGCCCTTGCCCTGGTACCACCGTTTAAAAGCCTTTACACGCCTTTCCATCTCAGGGGAGTGCACCAGTTTGCCGTTTTTGAACTCTGCCTGGGGGTCCATACCGCAAACGTTCTCCCCCACCACCACCAGGATGCCTGATATGGCTGCTCCTGCAGCCACGTCTTCCCAGTTGATCCTGGCTATGTCGGTTGAGCCCAGAGCCCCGGAGACAACCGGGAAATCCAGTTTCAGGCTTCCGTCTCTGCCTGCTTCACAGGAGCAGTCCACTGCCGGGAAGATGGCCACATCTGGGTCAGCCTTGACCCCAACAGCCCCCACGCAGGTGCCTTGAATGTTGAAGTGGGAAAAATCCACCGGGTAGTCCTTCTCGGCCCCTGCTGTTATCTTCCCAAAGGGCTGGGGGTAGATCATCTCCCGGCCCTTGAGGGCCGAGCGGCCTATCTCACAAGGCCCTTCGCACCCGTCCAGGCAGGTGACACAGATCCCGGAGATGGGAGCCGGATCCACCCGGGTGGTTGTGATAGTAGCTGCACTTCGATTGGGTTTGCTGAAAGACATCGCCTCACACCTCCTCCATATTTAGGTTTTCCATCTAACCCGGATTACTCTCCAATGCCCTTAACTTTGGGGGCCTGGCCCCCAAACCCCCGTTACACTTCCACATATTCTGACTCAAAACAAGGCCACATCCGAAAACGAAACTCAGAGTGCTCTCGAGTATGTACCGGTTTGTCAAAATATGTCATTAGGATAGTCCGCATTATCCACTGATCCTGAATAATGCAGACTAAGAAAGCCTCCGCTGAGCGCAGATGGGCCCCGCGCGGACAAAAAAAGGCGTCCGCTCCCCGGAGTGGACGCCTTTGTCCCAACCAAAAGTCTTACCGCACGCCTTTGTGCAGACGGAAGAAGATATTAAGCTCTGCTTACTTACTTGTCAAGTCTTTTTGTGAGAACTGAAATTAAGCAGAACCCATTGAGGAGTTCTTTTTTTAGCAGGGATGAGAATGCAGGCGGGTCAGCCCAGAGTGCTCATATCTGGTCTGCCAGAATAATGGCTTCAGCTATCTCCCTCATGGACCGTCGGGAATCCATGCTTTGCTTTTGGATGCGCCTGTAAGCCTCGTCCGGGCTCATCCCTTTCCGGGTTATCAGGATCTCCTTGGCCCTTTCCACAAGCTTTCGACTCTCGAGTTCTTCCTGTATGACCCTGCTCTTCACCATAAGTTCAGTGTTCTCTATGGCCACCGCAGCCTGGTTGGCCACTGTTATGAGAAGCTTCACTTCCGTCTCAGTGAAAAGCCTCCTGGAGGAGCCGTAACAGTTGAGCACCCCCACCACTCGGTCCTTCACGCACATGGGCACGCTCAACATGGAGCCAAGGCCCAGGTTTCTGGCCATCTCCTTCTCCTTGTACAAAGGCTCTTCCAACACATTGGGGATCTGCATGGGCTGACGACTCTGAGCCACCCGCCCCACTATTCCCTCCCCCCATCCAAGGCTCCTTTCCTTCAAGTACTCCTTGTTTATGGTTTGGGTGGCCCTTAGTTTGAAACAACCCTCCTTTTCCTCCAGGAGCCAAAGGGAGACAATCTTGGAATCCATCACACTTGCAGTGAGGGTCACGATGAGCTTGAGGATGTCATCCAGGTACAAATCCGAGGTGATGGCCTGGCTTATCTCTGAGAGCACCTCGATCTGCCTTTCAAGAGAGGCCCGCTCGGGCATCCGCTCCCCCTGACCTTGTTATTATTATTCAAATGGAGCTGGCTCATTATACCAGGAGAAGGGGCTGTGTTAAGATGGGGACAGAACAATAGGGGGATTCCATGAAAGGCAGGCGAATCAGCTCCGGGGTGATGGCCCTGGACAGGCTCTTGGGCGGACTTCGCATAGGGGACAACGTGGTCTGGCACACGGACTCAGGGGTTTTCATGGAGACCTTCTCCGGAGGCTTTCTGAGAAGCTCCAGAAGACAGGGGCACAAGGTGGTTTTGGTCACGGTGAACGCCTCACCCAAGACCGTGTGGGGTAGACTCCGAGCTGTGGTAAACCACCCGGATGTGACCTTGGTGGACGGTTTCACCTGGGGGAAGGGGGCAGGGGCAAGCCTTTTTGCTGATTGCTACGGCCGTCTGTACCAGGACTACAAGTGCAAGGTGGTGCCTGTCAAGAAGCCCCATCGCGTGGAGGAGTTTCTTGAGGCTCTGAACCGGGTGGAAGAGGAGATGCCCTCAGGATCGCGTTACTTGGTGGACAGCTTAACGGGCATGGTGCAGCTCTGGGGCGGAGAGGAGCCTGTGCTGGAATTCTTCGCCAAAGAATGCCCGAGGCTTTACGAACTGGAGACCGTGGCATATTGGATTCTGGAAAGAGAGGCCCACAGCCCCTCTTTTAGGGCACAGGTGAACCATATAACCCAGGTGGCGTTGGAGCTGGGGATGAGGGACGGTCAGCCCACTCTTGCAGTCCTCAAAGCCCAGGGTCGGGAGAGCTCCTACACCTTGAGACCCAGGCCACTTTCCCTGCAGGGCAGGAGGGTGCAACTCCTGGAAGAGGAAGAGTCAGGAGATCCGCAGCTGCTTATAGGGCCTAGATTGCGGGCATTCAGGCTGGCCAGGGGGCTTTCTCAGGTGGAGCTGGCCAAGGCCGTAGGGGTCTCCCCTAGCACCATCTCCCAGGTGGAGGGTCAGCAGATCCTCTTGTCTATTCCCGCCCTGGTAAAGGCCGGCCGAGCCCTGGGGGTCAGCCTGGACCAGCTGGTTGCACCTGCCCCCAGAGAACCGGACTCCCCTGTGGTGACCAGAAACCGTTTTGAGAAGGTTTGCTTGGGCGGCCCTACAGGGGAAGGGCTGAGCGCTTACCGCATCACCCCCTGGGAAGTAGAGGGGGTGCTGGAAGCTTATGAGATTTGCATTGAACCGCAGGCCAGGATCCAAGCCCACTTTTTCCAAGAAAAGAGGGAGGAGCTGGGATACCTCCTGGAGGGGGAGCTGGTGGTGGAGACAGGAGGAAAAGCTCTACACCTGGGCCAAGGGGAGTGCATAAGGCTTGTAAGACAGACCCCTCATGCATGGCAAAACCCGGGTGAGACACAGGCCAGACTCCTCTGGGTCATCGGGGGATGAAAGAGATGGGAACTCCCAGTGCCCATAGGGCCCTTCCCAAAGCGAACAGAGCTTCCAGCGGGATAACACTTAGGCCAAAGCAGGGCCTGAGCGTAAAGGAAAATCCCCTTCTTCTTAAAGAACAGCTCGAGAAGCTGAGGCTTCTTTATGATACCGCTGCGCTCATCAACGCCAGCATGGAGCCCCACCAGGTCATCTCCCTCGTGCTCAAGGAAGCGGTTCGTATCATGGGGGCCACAAGCGGCTCCCTTCGGATGGTGGACAAGGAGAGTCAAAGCCTCAGGCTTGAGGTGGCCATAGGAAAGGGCAGAGATGCCAGAAGGGCATTGCAGTTGAAGCTGGGCCAGGGGATCACGGGCTGGGTGGCCCTCAATGGGAAGCCCCTTTTGGTTCAGGATGTCTCAGCAGACCCAAGGTATCTCCCCATAAGAAAAGGTGTCAGAAGCGAGATGGCTGTGCCCCTCAGCATAGAGGGCGAGGTGATAGGAGTCCTGAACCTGGATTCCAACCGCAAGGGGGCATTCTCCAAAGTAGACTTGGAGCTGCTCACTGCCCTGGCCAATCAATCCGCCAAGGTCATACATAATGCCAGACTCCACCAGCAGCTCAAAAGAAAAGCCCTGGAACTGGAATCCCTCTTCTCAGTGGGTCAGACCATAGTCTCTTCCCTGGACCTGGACGAGGTCTTGGTGCGCATCACAAGAAAAGTGGTTCAGCTCTTGGAAGGGGTCAAGCTTTGTTCTCTCATGCTTCTGGACCAGGCCAAAGGGGAGCTCCTCATAAAGGCGGTGCACGGGGCCAGCGAACGTTACACCCGCAAGCCTCCCCTAAAGGTGGCCGACAGCCTCCTGGGCAAGGTGGCCAGGGAACGAACCCCCATCATCGTTGAGGACGTAAGAAGCCACCCGGAGTTCAAATACTCCGGCTTGGCCCGCAGGGAAGGCCTGGTGTCTCTCTTGTCTGTGCCCATGGTTTTCCAGGAGCGGGTGATAGGGGTTCTGAACGCCTACACCGGAAGGCCCCACCATTTCGGGCCTGAGGAGGTGAATCTTCTGTCCGCCCTGGCCGGACAATCGGCGATTGCCATACAGAATGCCAAGCTCTATGAGAGTGTGGTGGCCTCTGAGGAGAAGATCAGGCAAAGCGAGAGGCTGTTGCTTCTAGGGGAAATGGCGGCCGAGGTGGCCCACGAGATCCGAAACCCCCTCACGGTCATTCGGATGTTGATACACTCCCTTAATGAGGAGTTCCCAGAGGGGGACCTGCGCAAGAAAGACATCCAGGTAATGGAACAGAAGATAGCTCAGATGACCAATCTGGTGGATCAGATTCTCCAGATTACCCGACAGAGGGAGCCCGAGTTTCGCCCGGTGGAACTCCAGGATGTGCTGGAAGAGACTCTGGCTCTGGTGAGGCATCGCCTGGGAAGACAGAGGGTGAAAGTAACAAAGCGTTTAGGCCGGGCTGTCCCACCGCTCAAGGGGGACAGGGCTCAACTGGAACAAATGCTCCTGAATCTGATCCTGAATGCCTCCCAGGCCATGCCCCAAGGAGGACACTTGATCCTGAAAACCGGTTTCCGGAGAAAAGGATCTTTGGGTGCCACGGTTTGGATGGCTGTGGAGGACACAGGATGCGGGGTCCCCAAGGAAAGTCTTAAAGACATCTTCAGGCCTTTTTTCTCTCTTAGGCCGGACGGGGTGGGACTGGGCCTCTCGGTGGTGCAACGAATAGTGAATCAGCATCAGGGCAGAATCTCAGTTAAAGGGGCTCGGGGGGGCGGCTCCTGTTTTCTGGTGGAGTTCCCGGCTATGGGGGAAAGAGATGTCCAGGATCCTCATCGTGGATGACGAGCCGGATGTGCACTACTCCTTCAGGAGGCTTCTTGCCAATGAGAAGCTGGATATCCTCTCAGCTTGCAGCGGGGAAGAGGCCCTGGAACTACTGGACAAAGAGAGAGTGGATCTGGTGCTCATGGATGTGCGCATGGGAGGGCTCAGCGGGCTGGAAACCCTCCAGAGGTTAAAGGAAAAACACCCCAAACTTCCGGTCATCATGATGACAGCTTACGGAACCACAGAGACGGCCATAGAGTCCATGAAGCACGGGGCCTATGATTACGTGCAGAAACCCTTTGACATCCCTAAGCTCAAAGGGGTCATAGCAAGCGGCCTTTCCCTGTCCAGAACCGTGCAGGAAGTGGTTAAACTCCCACTCTCGGGTCGAGTGCCCGAAACCGGGGAGGCCATAGTTGGCCGCTCGGAGAAAATGCAGGAGCTCTATAAGCTCATAGGGCAAGTGGCGGCCTCGGACGTGACCGTGCTCCTAACAGGAGAGAGGGGCACGGGTAAGGAGCTGGTGGCAAGAGCCCTGTACCAACACAGCCGCCGAGCCAGGAAGCCTTATCTCCCCTTGAACTGTGCAGCCATACCCATGGAACTTTTGGAAAGCGAGCTGTTCGGTCATGAGCGGGGTGCCTTCACAGGAGCCCAGCACCGCAGGATTGGGAAGCTGGAGCAATGCAACGAGGGAACTCTTTTTTTGGACGAGGTGGGGGACATGCCTCTGGCCACCCAGGCAAAGCTGCTCAGAGTGCTCCAGGACAGGAGCTTCGAGCGGGTGGGAGGCAACGAGCGGATACAGGTGGATGTAAGATTCATAGTGGCCACCAACAGGGATCTGGAGGGCCTTATTCGGGAAGGCCTTTTCAGGGCCGATCTCTATGATCGGCTAAACGTGGTGCGCATTCATCTGCCTCCCCTAAGGGAGAGAAAAGAGGATATACCCCTGCTGGTGGATTATTTTCTTAACCGCTTCAGAAAAGAGGTGGGAAAAAACGTAAAAGGCATTAGCCGAAAAGCCCTGGAGAGGCTGGTGGAGTATGACTGGCCCGGAAACGTGAGGGAACTCCAAAACGTGCTTCAAAGAGCCGTGGTGCTGGCCAGGGGGGAGACCCTTGATGAGCCGGACGTCATGCTGGGCCCACAGGAACCGGCCGAGCCCTCTGAGGTGGAGCTGGGAGAGCTTCGCCAGCACTTGAGGGCTCTGTTTCGAATATGTAGGGCCTCCAAAGGCCAGATGGACCTTCTCGCCCAAATGGAACGAGAGATAATTCTGGAAGCCCTTGAAGAGACCCGGTGGAACCAAAGCCAGGCGGCCCAGCTCCTGGGCCTCAACCGCAACACCCTCCGGAACAAGATCCGCCTCTACGGCCTTCACAAGGACTAACCCGGATTATTCTCCAAAGCCCGTAACTTTGGGGGCTACGCCCCCAAACCCCAGGTACACTTCGAGATGTTCTGACTCAAAGCACGACCAAAGCTGAAACCGAAAGGCAGGTGGCTTTTGAGTATGGACCAGTTTGTCCAAATATATCATAAAGATAGCCCGCATTATCCACTGATCGTGAATAATGCGGGCTAACCCATATCCTCCCCAAAGCCTTTGACTTTGGGGGCTCAAGCCCCCCTCACGCTCTACCATTTTCCGACTCAGACCAGGACCAAATGTTGAACTCAAAATCAGGCTGTTTTTGAGTGTAAGAGACATTATTCTGCCCAGGAGAGCATCCTGGGGCCTTTTGGCTTTTTTGGGCTGACAGTTCTTGTGCAGGCTGCCTAAATATGGTCAGGTAAACCCCCAAGTGATTTTTTGCCTTGGGGACAAAATTCCTGTGTAATCAATTGGTTCAGCAGAAGTGCAGAGAGCGGCATGGGGATTGCTTGACTCCCAGTTGGAAGTCCAGCGGCAGCAGCCTGCTCCTTGCACAAAAGCTTCAGGAACAATTCCCCAAGGGAGGAGGCAAGCCCCAAGCTGATTCATCTGGAGGTGATCCCCACAAGACCATGGAGCCCCACCAGCGGTTACAGGTTGCCGTGTTTTTCTGCCAACAATTGGACCCCCAGCAGGACCTGCACAGCAGAGAACTGGAGCACAAGTGGGGGTCGAGTGTTCTTTTTTTCCCCATGCACTGCAGCGGCCGGGTGGAAGCCCTTCACCTTCTGAAATCCCTGGAAGAGGGGGCAGACAGGGTTTTGGTTTTGACCTGCCCCGAAGGCAGATGCCGTTACAGGGAAGGCAGTCTAAGGGCCCGAAAGAGGTTGGAGTACGCCCGGAGCCTTTTGGAGGAGATAGGCTTGGAGCCCTCCAGGCTCGAGCTTAGGGCTCCACCGGCCCAAAGCCCCAGGCACATAGCCCGGATCCTGGAGCCTATTTTGGAGGAGCCTTGGGAGCATGGCCCTTGCGCTCTCAAAAGTGGCGGGGCAGAAGGGAGGAACAGTTGATAACCGGAACCAGAAAACCCATGGAAGAAATCCTGTCCATGATCGTTCCTTACAAACGCATCCTGGTGGCGGGCTGCGGCACCTGCGTTGCCGAGTGCGCCTCGGGTGGAGAAAAGGAGGTAGCACTTCTGGCCTCACAGCTTCGCATGCATGCAAAGCTCAAGAATATTTCCCTGGAAGTGGGCGAAATAACTCTTGACAGACAATGCGTTTATGAGTTCATAGACCAGCTCACACCTTTTCTGGAAAAGTACGATGCAGTGCTCTCCTTGGCCTGCGGGGCAGGGGTCCAGGCGGTGGCTGAGGTGTTTCCTCAGTGGGTGATTCTCCCCGGCCTGGACACAGCTTTTCTAGGGGAGACCAAGCAAGCCGGTCTCTGGGTTGAAAACTGCAGGGGGTGCGGCGCTTGCAGGCTTCACATGTTTGCGGGGATTTGTCCCATAACCAGATGCGCCAAGAAGCTTTTCAACGGGCCTTGCGGAGGATCTCAGGCAGGAAGGTGCGAGGTCTCACCGGAGGTGGCCTGCGCCTGGTATTTGATTTTTCAGCGTTTGGAGAGCCAGGGTCGCCTGGAGTGTTTGGAAGAGATTTATCCTCCCTGCGATTGGTCGCGCCAGCAGGGAATAGGTCCTAGAAGGATCCAGAGGGAGGATCAAAGAGCTTGAGCCGGACAAGTCATTTACAAGAGGTCTTGGAGGGAGCCCATTTTGCCGTGACTGCTGAGTGCGGGCCGCCGAAAGGGGCGGATCCCCAGACTCTGCGGGAAAAGGCCCAGGCTCTCAAAGGATACGTGGACGCCGTCAATGTAACAGACAACCAGACAGCGGTTGTTCGCCTTTGCAGCTTGGCTTCCTGCGCCATTCTAAAGCAAATGGGGTTGGACCCGGTCCTGCAGATGACTACCAGAGACAGGAATCGTATAGCCCTCCAGTCGGATCTGCTGGGGGCCTCGGCTCTTGGCATAGGAAACGTTTTGTGCTTGAGCGGGGATCATGTAAGCTTCGGGAGCGAGCCCCAGGCCCTGGGGGTTTTTGACTTGGACTCTGTTCAACTTCTTTACACAGCAAGGCTCATGAGGGACCAGGGGAAATTCTTGGGGGGGGGAGTTCTGAGCGACCCTCCCAGGCTCTTTCTGGGAGCAGTGGAGAATCCCTTTGCCGATCCGCTGAGCTTCCGGGCAAAAAGGCTGGCCAAGAAAGTGGCCGCCGGGGCACAGTTCATCCAGACCCAGTGCGTTTACAACCTGGAGCGCTTTGAAGAGTGGATGAAGCAGGTCCAGGACCTGGGCCTTCAGGAAAAGACCCACATATTGGCCGGGGTGACTCCCCTTAAGTCAGCCCGCATGGCCCGGTACATGAAGGAGCGGGTGGCGGGTATGGATCTGCCAGATCCCCTTGTGCAACGCATGGAAAGAACGCCTGCCCCAAAGCAAAGGGAAGAAGGACTCAGGATTGCTTTGGAGACCATCGAGGCCCTAAAAAACATCCCGGGGGTGCGCGGCATACACATAATGGCCATTGAATGGGAAGAGGTGGTGCCGGTTTTGGTTGAGAAATCCGGCCTGCTTCCTAGACCCTTGACTTGATATTTCAAGAAGGATCAGCTCATGCCTCCAAAGTATCACATAGAAACCCGCCCTGTTCCCAACCGCCTTCCCCCTATCTCACGCTCCGGGGTGGTGGCTTGGGAAGAGGGCTGCCTAAAGTGCGCCCGTTGCGTGAAGAAGCAATGTGTTTACAAGGTCTATGAGACAAGAAAACTCGACCCCTCTCAGATGAGGGAGTCTTTGGATTTCGCTTGTAAGGACTGTTTCCGCTGCGTTCAGAACTGCCCCAAGGGGTTGATACACAAGACCCTGGATCCCAAGTTCCTGGCTCTCGGGGACCAATACTGGACAGGGGAGATCATCTCCAGGCTTTGGTTCCAAGCAGAGACAGGCAGGATCCCCGTATCCGGAGCCGGGTACGGAGGAGCCTTCTCGGGCCCCGGCTTTGACTCCATGTGGACTGACATGTCTGAGATCGTTAGGCCCACCAGGGACGGGATTCACGGCCGGGAGTATATAAGCACCTCTGTGGACCTGGGAAGAAAGCCCATGGCCCTTTGTTTCGGCACCCAAGGGGAGCTGCTCTCACCAACTCCTCCCCTGATGGAGATCCCCATCCCGGTCATTCTGGACAAGCTTCCCTGGTCCCCCCTATCCAAGGGCATCCCTCAGGCAATACTAGCTGCTGCCAGGGCCTTGGGAACCCTTGCAGTGACGGGCCCGGGAGTTTGGGAGCCCGAAATGGAGCCCAGCAAGGAGGCCGCTTTGTGGAGCCTTGGCCAGCACTCCGAAGAGCTTCCCTGGTGGCTGGCCCAAGGGCTTCATCTGGTGGAGCTGGAGGACGGGCCAGGGGTCTTGGAGAACCAAGCCCGGCTCAAGGATTTCAACCCCGAGATCATAGTCATGATCCGAATCCAGCTAGGGGATGAATCAGGAAGGAGGACTCTGGAGCTGGCCAGAGCTGGAGCCGAGATCATACACCTGAAGGCTGATCCCTGGGGCAGGCACAGGGGTGAATCCCCCAGGTTCGTCCTGCAGGCCGTAAGAGAGATACACTTTCACATGGTGGAGGCCGGCTTGAGGGACGCCCTGACTCTGGTGGCCGGGGGCGGGGTGGCCATGGCAGAGCACATGTGCAAGCTCATCATAGCAGGGGCCGACGCGGTCTCGGTGGATGTGCCGCTTTTGGTGGCCATGGAGTGCAGGGTTTGCAGGAGATGTCAGGATGGGCTTGCCTGCCCCGCTGGCCTGGAGGATGTGGAGCCCCGCTGGGGAGCTGCCAGGATAAGAAACTTGATCTCAGCCTGGCATAACCAGCTCCTGGAGATAATGGGGGCCATGGGCATGCGGGACGTGAGGAGGCTCAGGGGGGAGATGGGCCGGGCCATGTTCTTTGAGGACCTGGAGCGGGAGTTCTTCTCCAGCCTGGGTAGGAGGGTGTAGGCATGGCTGATCGTTCCAACGGTTTTCTCTTTCCTGGAGTGAGAAGGGCGCCCAGCCGGTTTCGAAACCCTCTGGCCCAATACCGCCTGAGCATTGGACAGGATTGCGACAATTGCGGGCTTTGCGTGCAGCTTTGCCCCCACGGGGTTTTCCTTCCTGGGGCCAGGAAACCCAGGCTCAGCAGCCCCCAGATGTGCGCAGGAGCGGATTGCGGATTCGAGGATTACTGCTGTGTTGGGCGTTGCCCTAAAAGGGCCATTTCCCTCAAGCCCAATCCATCTTTCGAGCTTCTGGGGGACTTGAGGTGGACCGCTGAGCTGCTTGCCAGCACATGGCACATGGCCGAAACCGGGGAGATCCCCCACCAGGGTTGGAACTACCGCACAGGCGCCTCGGGAGGAGGCTTCGACAAGCTACGGCTTCTTTTCCCTCCCAGAAAAGGCCTTTACTTCAACGAAAAGGACATCTCCCTCTCCATCAGCCTCAACCGGACAGGGGACGGAAGGCCTCAGATAGAAATCCCTGTGCCTTTCTACCTTGGGGGCATGTCTTATGGATCCATAAGCATTCACGCCATGCTCTCCAGGGTTAGGGCCGCCTCCTGCTGGGGCACCTTTTGCTGCACCGGAGAGGGCGGATATCCGGATGAGCTGATTCCCTATGACGAGCACGTGATCACCCAGGTGGCCACAGGACTCTTCGGGGTCAGGGAAGAGACCATACAAAGGGTGCGCATAGTGGAGTTCAAGTACGCTCAGGGAGCCAAGCCCGGGCTGGGAGGGCACCTTCTGGGGGACAAGGTGACCCCCTCGGTGGCCAGGATGAGGGAGGCTGTGGCCGGAAGCGCCCTTTTCTCCCCGTTTCCCTTCCACAGCGTTTACTCGGTGGAGGACCACAAGAAGCACATAGACTGGATAAAGCAGGTCAATCCGCGGGCCCTAGTGGCGGTGAAGGTCTCCACTCCCACGGATGTGGACATGGTGGCCGTGGGGAGCTTTTTCGCAGGTGCCCACATCATACAGTTGGACGGTAGCTACGGAGGCACAGGGGCAGCCCCGGAGATAGCCAAGAAGAATATCGCCATGCCCATAGAGTATGCGGTGCCCAAAGTGCACCGTTTTCTCACCAACGAGGGAATTCGCGACAAGATCACATTGATCGCTTCGGGCGGGATCAGAACCCCCCACGACATGGCCAAGATAATAGCCCTGGGGGCCGACGGGGTCTGCCTGGGCACTGCGGACTTGGTGGCACTGGAGTGCGTGCGCTGTCACAACTGTGAGTCCGGACGGGGCTGCGCCCGCGGGATCGCCACCACAGATCCCGAGCTCACGGGCCTGATCCAGCCGGATTGGGGCACCCAGCGCATTGTGAACATGTATTCGGCCTGGATGAAGGTGCTTCGATCCATCCTGAAAAGGCTGGGGATGAAAAGCGTAAGGGAACTGGTGGGCAGGTGGGACGCTCTGGTTCACCTGGACCACCTTCAGCCTGAAGGCATACAAGGTGAGTTGGAGGCTTAAAGGCTCCCAAGCAAGCCTCCAGGAGAAGGATGGAGATGATGCTGCTTGAAAATCATGAACCTGCCCCCCAAGGAGGGGGTTCTGGAAGAATTAGCCAAATTTTGGCCTCCAGGTCAAGGCTCAGACCCAAAGAAGAGCACACTCCCTTTGGACTCAGGGCCCCTGAGGCCGAGGAAGGGGGCTGCGGGGTCACAGGCTTTGCTTGCAATCTAAAGGTAAAGGGGAAGCACATCTTTGCCCCTTCGGTCCAGATGCACAACCGGGGAAACGGGAAGGGCGGAGGGATTGCCGCAGTGGGCTTGGACCCTGAACAGTTGGGGGTGGATCAGGAAACTCTCAAGAGCGATTTTCTGCTCCAGATAGCCTTCATAGACCCAGGGGTGGTGCAAGATCTGGAAGAGGAGTTCATAAGGCCGCATTTTCGAGTGGATCAGGAGGCCTGGCTTCAAACCGTGGGGGATTACAGGGAAGTCCCTGGCCTGGAGATGGAACCCCCCAGGGTCAAGCGCTACTTTGTGCGGGTCTTGCCAGGGGTCTTGGAGAGGTTTCGACGTGAGGTGGGCCTGGCAGAGCTGGAGCCGCAAGAGGCAGAGGAGGAATTCGTCTGCCAAAACAGCTTCCAGATAAACATGCGCTACTACAGCTCCATGGGGGAGAAAAGGGCCTTTGTGCTCTCCCATGGAAGAGACATGATGATCCTTAAGATAGTGGGCTACGCCGAGCAGGTCACCCAGTATTACTGCATTGAGGACCTAAAGGCCCACATCTGGATAGCCCACCAAAGGTATCCTACCCGGGGCAGGGTCTGGCACCCCGGTGGAGCCCATCCCTTTATCGGGCTGGACGAAGCCCTGGTGCACAACGGAGATTTTGCCAATTACTTCGCCGTGGCTCAGTACCTGAGGCAAAGGAACATTTATCCCCTGTTTCTCACCGATACCGAGGTATCGGCTCTGATGTTCGACCTGCTCCACAGGGTATACCGTTATCCCCTGGAGTACATAATCGAGGCCCTGGCCCCCACCACAGAGATGGATTTCGATAAGCTCCCAGAGGCCAAAAAGAGGCTTTACAGGAGCATCCAGGCCTCTCACATACAGGGCTCCCCTGATGGGCCCTGGTTTTTCATCATAGCCAGGAACCTGCACAAGGAAAACGCCTACCAACTCATAGGCATCACGGACACCTCCATGCTTAGGCCCCAGGTCTTTGCCTTGCAAACAAGCGGGGAGGTCCAGGTTGGGCTTGTCTGCTCCGAGAAGCAGGCCATAGATGCGACTCTCCAGAGCTTGGCATCCGAGGATCCCCGCTTCGGAAAGGTAGCGGACCTTTACTGGAACGCGAGGGGGGGGAGCTATACGGACGGAGGCGCTTTCATTTTCACCGTCCAGAAAAAAGAAGGACAAGGATCCGAGCTTCTCTGCACGGACAAGTTCGGGAGGCGGATTCTGGTCCCCGAGGAGGGGCTGCCTCTGGAATCAAGAGCCAGGCTCAGGGCTTCTCCCCTTGGGGGGGAAATCAGAAAACCGCTGGACCAAGCCCTTTGCGAGCAGGACCCGCAAAGTGGGTTTTCTTTGTTGCTGGAGAGAATGAGGGAACTTGAGTACTCAGAACTCTTGAGCGTGGTGGATCATCTGGTTAACCAGGCCAGGGATCAGGGAACAACAGAGGTTGTGATTAGGCTCCTCACCCTTCTTCTGGACAGGCGCTACCCCACAGGGGGGAAAAGGAGAAGATCGGTGACCGAGATGATCCAGGAGGGCTTGGAGCGGATCTTCAAGACCCTTCCGGTCCTGAACGGAGCAGTGGGATACAGGTTCTCCAGGATCGACTTTTCCACCCGCCACAACCTCAGGCCTCCAGAGGAAGGGGAGCAGGTCTTGGTGGTGGACGCCGGGGAGTTCCCCCCCGAGGGGGATGATTGCGACGCCAGGCTCATCTGCCGGGCGTACGGGCTGGGCTGGCGGCGTTTCATAGGTTACGGCTATAGGGGACAGAGATTTCTGGGCTGCGGCTTGGGGCCTGGGACTCAGGGGGTATGCATAGATGCGTACGGCAGCACCGGGGACTACCTGGGCTCCGGGGTGGACGGCATGGAGATACAGGTGCACGGCAACGGCCAGGACCAGCTTGGCCAGATCCTCAAGGCAGGCAAGCTGGTGGTGCACGGGGATGTGGGGCAGACCTTCATGTACGGGGCCAAGGGAGGAGAGGTGTATGTGCTGGGGAATGCTGCGGGAAGGCCCCTCATCAATGCTGTGGGCCGGCCTAGGGTGGTCATAAACGGCACCGCTCTGGACTTCCTGGCCGAGTCCTTCATGGCCGGAGACCCCTACAATGGGGGGGGCTTCGTGGTTCTAAACGGCCTGCAGGTGGACAGCCAGGGGAATGTGAATCCCCAACCCACACCATACCCAGGCTCCAACCTTTTCTCCCTCGCCTCGGGAGGGGCCATTTTTGTGAGAGACCCTCATAGGCAGTTGGTGAAGGAGCAATTAAACGGTGGGGAGTTCCTCCCCTTCACCGAGGAGGACTGGAATCTCATCCTGCCATATCTGCAGGAAAACGAGCTCCTATTCGGGATCTCCATCGAAGAGCACCTGCTTCGGGTGGAAGGGGAAATCCGCCCGCCCGGGGAAGTTTACAGGACTATCAGGCCGGGGAAAAGCTCTGCGCTTTCCGGCCATGGTCTGGAAGAGTGGGAATAAGTTCGGCCCGCATTATTCACAATCACTGGATAATGCGGGCTATCTTAATGACATGCTTGGACAAACCTAGCCATAATCAAAAACACCCTTATTTTCGGTTTCACCTTTGGGAAATCCAGCGCCGAAGACTTGAAGCCAAGAGAAATGCCATCATCCCCGTGACCGACTACGCTCTTTTTGGGCTAATGGCAAAGCCCACCTCAGGGGAGTCGAGCAAGGAGCCTTACCAGGGATGATCTGGCGGGAGATTCTTGCCCTCAAACATGGTTAGCTCCCAAATATCCTCTTTGCGGCCGTGACGAAGCAAGTATTTGTTCCCATCATCCGCCCTCAGCTTGAAGTAGTCATGCTCCTGGCCGTACCATCTATCCAGGATTTCTTCCACTTCCAGGAGCTTCTCACCCAAGCGGAATCTCAAAGGCCTCTCATCGGCCTTATAGCCGCTATAGCATTCCACCTTTATGTACATGTCCCTTCACCCCTCACCCACTGTATCAATGAGAAAAACCAAAAAGGCAATGGTCTTCCTTCTTAAATTTTACCAGGAAAACCACCTTTGTATCTCAACGCGCCTGTGGGAGGCAAGCCCCATTCCTTTCCTTGCCCCTTCCTCTCCAGAGCCCCTGGCCGCTCGAATCCTGTTGACCGTGTGAAGTCCCATGGTGGATACTCATGCCCATGCAGGAGCAACGCCCCAAAATCCGACCAGGCATAGAAATGCTGCCTGTATCACACCAAGGCCAGCCGGTTTTCCTGCTGCGGGACCGTTGGGGCATCTCTCCCGATTTGGTCTTGAAGCGGGAAGCCGCAATGATCATCTCCATGCTGGATGGGGTCAAGGACCTGAGGGACATCCAGGTGATGTTAATGCGCCAGGGGGGGTTGTCCCTGGTGGCAATGGAAGAGTTGAGGGAGTTGTTGGAAAAGCTGGATGAGCACTTCATCTTGGAGAACCAAAGATTTAGTCTTCGAAAGGAGGAGCTCTCCCAGGAGTTTCGCAAGGCCCTTGTCAGGCCCCCGGCGCATGCGGGGAGCGCCTATCCTGCAGAACCCTCCAGACTCAAAGAATATCTGGAAGCTCTCTTTGGCGCCAAGAAGCAGAGCCCGGCCCATCCTGAGCCTGGCTCCCGGGGAAGGCCTGCGGGTATTGTGCTGCCTCACATAGATTTGGAGCGGGGAGGAAGCTGTTACGCCAAGGGGTATGAATTGCTTAAGCCCTTCTTGGGGGAATTCGATCTTTTTGTCATTCTGGGCACGTGTCATCTTCCCATGGAAACGCCCCTTTGCTTGACAGACAAGACCTTTCAGACCCCTTTGGGGGACCTAGTATGCGCAAAGGAGCTGGCCCGGGAGGTATGTGAGGCCGCAGGCCTTGACTTCTTTGCCGAGGAATTGGTTCACAAGGTGGAACACAGCTTAGAGATACAGGTGGTGCTCCTTAAGTATTTGGCCGGGCAAGAAAACTGCAACTTCCGCATCCTTCCGGTTCTATTGGGAGGATTCCACCGGGTGATGGAAAAACGGGAGCTGCCTGGAGCAGAAGCCGCCCTGGAGGCGGGAATAAGAGCCCTCAATGAGGTTCTGGGAGGATTCCCCGGCAGATACTGTGTGATGGCCAGTGCGGATTTGGCCCATCTGGGACCCCAGTTCGGGGATCCCAATTCTGTTTTGGTATCAGATCTGGGCCGCATAGAAAGAGAAGATTTGGCCATGCTCCAATGGGTTTTACGAGGGAATCCCGATGGGTTTTACCGCCACGTGATGGCAGAACAGGACCGAAGACGCATATGCGGCCTTCCCCCCATTTATGTTTGGCTCCGCCTCATGCAAGGCAGGCGGATCCACCTCATAGACTACTGCCAGGCCCACCACCCCCAATGCACCGTCACCTTCGCCAGCCTGGGGGCATGGTGAGGGCTTGCTCAGTGCTGGGCTACTCTTTCCTTCCCCGCCTCCTCTCCCTTTTCCAAGCTGGATCCTTATCCTTGCGGCGTGAAGCCTGCTTTGCGCCCACTGCCTGTTGTGTGAAATCCAGGTAAAAGGAACCCGGGCTGAGGGGCTCTGTGGGCTTTGGGTTGGAGGGTTTTGGGGCCAGCCTCTCCCTTTGCTTTTGAGTCACCTGGGGGCCTTCCAAGAGATCCGCCGGGAGCTCTTCCACGAGAAACAGCTCTCCCTGGGTGGCGAAGAAGCGGATATTTCTTCTGGCAGCTTCTTTGGCCTTGACCTGGATCAGGACAGGATTTGGGTCCTTTCTCCTACCCATCCTGAGGGCCAGCTCTTGTGTTCTGGCCAGCACAACCCAGGGACCCTTGAAGGGCTTCAGACCTTTTTCCAGGACCACAGGGTGCGCCCTGGGTCTCACCGCACAGTAGAGCCTTTGAGGCAGCTCTACTGTTGGCCTGGGTGTCAAATCTCCCTTGGGCCTCCTCCAGCGTAGACTGTCCCCCAGGATCTCCAGTTCCTCTCTGAAGCCGGCGTGAAGAAGCTCGTTTAGGTGAGCCTGTCCCAAAAAACGCCACTCTTCCTCTTCTCTTACGGCCTGAAGCAGTTCCTTGAGCGGCACGAATCCATCAGGGTCAGGGACCAGACCGAACTCGTCGGGCCTCACCCCCAATACGTAGGCCAGGAATTTGGCAAGTCTCTGGATCTCTTTCTTGTTCAGGGCCTTCTCCCGGCAACTCAACCTTGACCGCTGTCCCGGCTGATCGTATCATGTTTTTCACAAGGCGGTGTAGCTCAGTCGGTCAGAGCATGCGGCTCATATCCGCAGAGTCCGGGGTTCGAAGCCCTGCACCGCCACCAATTAGACTTTTCAAAGAGGCTTTTCATCTCCATATAAGTCTGGATAACCTATCGGACAGTTTGATATTTGCTGGTTCTTGATCTCTTCTTGGGAACTCCTGAGATCCCTTGGGTGGAGTCCTGCGCTTCGCTGAATGCCGAGAAGAGTGGCCTCCTGGGCACTCCAGTGACGCACTTCCGCCCGGAGATCTGTCACCACATGTGGATCGGCAGAGACTCACCCAAATGTGAGGGTCTCAACAAACAGGGTGGGGGCAACCCATCTAGAGCCTTTGCCACTTGAGTCAAGGAGAAGCAGTTGATCATGTTTGCAGATTTGGCTTGACAGTTTAGGTCCAGCCCAATTTGTTCTCCAAAGCTCCTGACTTTGGGGGTTCAAGCCCCCCAACCCCCAATACTCCTTGGCCTGTTTCGAGTCAAACCCCGACGAAACCCCAAACAAAAAATCAGGGGGTTTTTGAGCATGGACGGGTTTGTCCTAACATATCCTCAAGACAGCACTACCCTGTCCCCTTGAAGGTGTTGACACTTTCGTGATAGGAAAATCCCCTCTGACCAACGGGAGGAGGGGTCATGGATGAGAGGTTAGCTGTAGAGGCGATGGGGGTAGCTGGGTCCAGAGCGCAGC
>Ga0209381_1000580_pt1 | contig 83777 bp, 74 predicted proteins | sample DewCreD2012metaG_FD_184111 | JGI IMG/M metagenome (GOLD analysis project Ga0209381, IMG submission 184111) | Hot spring sediment bacterial and archeal communities from British Columbia, Canada, to study Microbial Dark Matter (Phase II) - Dewar... ... | reverse complement strand
GGTAAAAACAGTTCTAATCATTTTGAACAGTTATCATACTTATCAAAAGAACTTATTTATTTACTTAAACGAAAAAAAATAGAACCAAAGATTATTCTTTTCCTTGGTGATTCAAACTCGGCACTTGTTAGCGCACCTCTCTTTAAGGAAGGTTATAAAATCGGGCATATTGAAGGAGGTATGCGGTCTTACGATAGACGTATGCCCGAAGAGGTCAATCGTGTTATTTGTGACTATGTATCAGACCTGGTTTTTGTTTATACCCCACTTTATAAAGAGCGACTGATAAAAGAGAATAAAAATCCAAATCAGATATTTGTTGTTGGAAATACTATTGTTGAAGTTGTAAAGCAGTATAAGCCAAGTGGTCCTCGCTCAAGAGATTTTATTCTTGCAGATATACACCGCAATGAAAATTTAAAGAGCATTTCTCAGCTAAATCATATTCTAACTTATCTTAATCAGTTAGGTGAAAAAACCGGTCTTGAAGTTCGTCTTGTTAAATTCAATAGAGCTGTTAAGATGATAGAACAAAACAATCTTTTGAATGATAAGAAAAACATAAAATTGATTGGTCCGTATGGCTTTCTGGATTATTTGAATCTGCAATATAATGCTTACGGAATTGTTTCTGATTCTGGAACCAGTCAAGAGGAATGTCCCTTGCTTGGTGTACCTGTCGCAGTCCCACGCTTAAAAACAGAGCGACCAGAATCTTTAGAAAATGGAAACAGCATCTTGATTGGCGAAACACGACCTGTTAATAAAATGGTAAATGATACTATTAAATTTTTCGAAAACTATTCTGTTTCACCTAAACAAGTGAAATGGCTTGGTGATGGAAAAACATCAGAAAAGATTATAAACATATTAAAGAGGAAACTATAAATGAAAAATGTATTAATAGTTGGTGGTGCCGGTTATGTCGGTGGTGCAATAACAGATTTGATTCAGCAATCAAATTATAATGTTCGAGTATACGATGCATTACTGTATGAAGATTCTTTTAGAAAACCCGTCGATTTTGTTTACGGAGATGTTCGCGACCACGAAAAATTGATCCCTCAATTAAAATGGGCGGATGCTGTTGTGTGGTTAGCTGCAATTGTTGGAGATGGTGCTTGTCAGTTAAATCCGGAATTAACTAAATCAATTAATCAGGATTCTGTAGCTTGGTTGGCTGATAATTATGATGGCAGAATAGTCTTTATGTCAACATGTTCGGTATATGGTGCGCAGGATAAAGAATTAAATGAAACTTCTCCGACTAATCCGCTTTCCGTTTATGCTGAAACAAAACTGAATGCAGAAAAATATTTGAAACATAAGAATGCAATAATTTTCAGATTAGGTACTCTCTTTGGTGTTGGCGATCTTTATTCAAGAATACGATTAGACCTTGTTGTAAATATTTTAACAGTTCGTGCATATCTGGAAGGAAAGATTAGCGTTTTTGGAGGAGATCAATTCCGGCCTTTATTGCATGTTAAAGATGTGGCAAGAGCTGTTCTAATGAATCTCGAAACCGACCATAAAGGAATTTTTAATCTGGCGCGACAAAATGTTAGGATAAGCGACTTAGCTTACCAAGTTAGAATGCACTTCCCGGATCTTGTTATTGAAACAACTGACATGCCTTTTCAGGATACACGAAATTACAGAGTGTCTGCAAAAAAAGCTGAGGATGTATTTGGATTTAAGTCAATTCATTCTATTGATGAAGGAATAGAAGAACTAAAATATCTAGTTGAGACAAAACGGATAAAGGATTTAAAGAGCCCTCGGTACTCAAATCAAGCTTATCTGAAAGAACATTATGAAGAGTTGCTATTAAAAGTATTTGAAGAAGTGGAGGCAGCATAATGTTAGAGCAAGTCTTAAAAATTCAAACAACCGTTCCTCAAATAATGAAAGGAGGTCTCTCTGTAGATGATAGAGGGACAGTCAGTTTTGTAAATGATTTCAATTTCGATGGTGTGAAAAGATTCTACATTGTAGAAAATCATAAACAAGGATTCGTACGTGCCTGGCATGCTCATAAGTACGAATCGAAATATGTAATGGTTGTTAAAGGATCTGCAATTATCGGTGCGGTAGAAATTGATAACTGGGAAAATCCATCTAAAGAATTAAAAGTAAACAGATATGTCTTAAGCGAAAAAAACCCTTCTGTTTTATTTATTCCAGCCGGTTATGCAAATGGTTTTATGTCGCTTACCGAAGACACAAAAATAATTTTCTTTTCAACATCAGAATTAAAAGATAGTCTCAATGACGACTTTAGATACGACGCTCATCATTGGGATTGCTGGAAAGTAGAGGAGAGATAAAAAATGGAAAAAATAATGGTAATTGGTTCCAATGGAATGCTTGGCTATGCGGTAAGTTCTTATTTCAAAACAAATGATTATTATGTTGTTGAAATAACTCGCAACGAATTTGATATTGCTAAAGACCCTATTAAAAAATTAGAACTCTATATGGACGGAGTAGGAGTGGTAATTAATTGTGCCGGTGTAATTAAACCTACAATAGCAAAAAACTCTATTGAAGATGTTCTTAGAATCAATTCTCTTTTCCCTCGTAATCTTGCTAAACTATGTAATGCAAAAGATATTAAATGTTTTCACATTACTACAGATTGTGTCTATACAGGAAAAAAGGGTAACTATTCTGAAGCAGATTTTTTTGATGCAGATGATCTGTATGGTTTAAGTAAAAATGCCGGTGAAAATAAAGATTGTATGACAATTCGCACATCAATAATTGGTGAAGAAAACGGAAATAGTCGGTCACTTTTAGAATGGGCAAAAAGTCAAGCTGGCAAAGAAGTAAATGGTTTTACAAATCATTTATGGAATGGCGTAACAACATTATACTTGGCAGAAGTTATTGAAACAATTTTGGTTAATAATCTTTACGAAAAAGGACTTTTTCATATTCACTCACCTAACACTGTAAACAAATATGAACTTTTACAAATCTTTAATCGTGTTTATCGGCTTGATTTAAGGATTAATCCTGTTGAAGCGAAGGATGCAGTTGATAGGAGTTTATCAAGTATCTACGATCTAACAAAACTTGTTTCAGTAAAAACCCTTGAACAACAAATAACAGAAATGCAGGAGTTTTTTTATTACTTGAATAGAATTTCAAAATTCGATGAACAATTAGTAGTTGGATTTTAATGATGAGAGAAGATGCACATTTAAATGCTGCAGTTTATTACTCGTCACAAACCATGTTACCTGGAGACAAAGGGAGGGATTTAAAAATCGATTCATCCATGTTGATTAGGAACATAAATAGTAAATTCTTACTAAAGGAGATGCCGACCAGTTCTATCTATCAAGCAAAAATAGACAATCAGAATTTTGTCTATAAAGTGATTCGAAAAAATCCCAACATGGATTTCAATCTCGTTTTTCAATCATATGAAAACTATAAAAGATTAGGAAATAAGGAAGGATTGGTTGAAGTATATGATTATCAGATTTCCGAAGACGGTGAGAATTTTGAAATACTCATGGAATACCTCGAAAATTATTTCGATTTAGGAAATATTGTGCAGGAAAATAGATCTGACTATGCCGATAAAGTTCTTGCAATAATTGAAAATGTTGTAAACCAGGAATTAATACCCGTTGACTGTGGATTAGCAAATTTTGTAACAGATGGTAACAAGGTCAAAATGCTTGACCTGGATTTTATGCTTTGTTGGCATCAGGTTTCATACTTTAATACAATCTGGTTTCTTTCAAGACTCGATGAAATTATAGAATGGTATCCGGCTATTTCAAAACAAATCGATACATTCAAATTCGAATTCAATCGTAAGAAGAAATTATTTTTTGATTCCATTCCTTATAATCCATTAGCAGTAAAGTATAATGAAGATGGTGAAAATTTATTAATGGAAGGACAAAACGAGAATGCCGTGGAAATGTTCTATAAATCTTTAGAATTATATCCATTCTTTGCCGCTCCTTATAATAATTTGGCAGTTGCGTTCTGGAATTTAGGTGAGATTAGTAAAACTGAGCAGTTATTAAAAGTGGCAATCGAAATTGAACCTAATAATCAAATATTTCTGGATAATTATTTAGATGTACTAAACTTTCAAGAAAAATACGACGAGATAAAAAAAGTACATGAAAATCAGAGAGCCCTAAGAAAGTCTGATAATAAATCAACATCCAATAATTATGAAATAATTTCTTTACAAAAAGAAATTGATCAATACTCATATCCTTCCAATTATGCTTACGATATAATGACATTAAAACCGAAAGGGACACTGGAAACAAGGGTCGAATATTTTATTAAGTACTGTCCTGAAATTTTTGAACCGTGTAAAAAATTTCTTTCAGTTGGAAGCTCTCTAGGGTATATGCTTTTGTTTCATTCACACAGAGCGGATAAGTGTACTGGTATTGAACCGGATAGAAAAGCTAACGAAATTGTAAAAAAAGTTGCTGATTTCAGAAATGTAAATAACATAGATTTGTTTCAAGGGACATTCAAAGAATTTGATAAAAAAGAAGTTTATGATCTTATCTGGATGGGTAATGTGTTTCAGTATATGTATGTAGATTTCGGGTGGAAAGTTGTAGAGGAATTAGCAAAAATCTCGAACGGAAAATGTATAATCGAGGCCCCGTTTGAAGGAGAGTACCTGAAACAGCAAGCTCACCTTAATTCCAATTGGAAAAATGAAAAGTTAATGAATGACTATAAATTTGAACGCTTCGAATCTGAGATGGCAAATTATTTCGATATTGTTTCTGTAAATCCATCTGGGACCGATCCTGTTAACCGGTTGATTGTAGTTTTATCGAGAAAAAAATCTTTAAAATGAAAGTTAGAATATGAATATACACAAAGTGAAAAGAGAAGAACTCTTTAAGGTTGTCAAAGAGAATATTCTACCTGTAAATATTGTCGGAGATATCGGTTGTGGGATTCGTCCTCAGGATTTTATAAAACCCCGGCATCATTTATGTATTGACCCTCATAAACAGTATCTGGAGTATATTAAGGATAAGCAAAGTAAGGGATCAAATTTTACATTTATAAATGCTGATTGGTCAAGAGCGGTTCAGGTTTTTCCAAACAATTCGATCGAAACAATTTTCTTGCTGGATGTTATTGAACATCTTGAAAAAGATACTGCACTCAAACTTTTGAAAGAGACTCAAAAAATTGTTACCAAACAAATCGTAATATTTACTCCATTAGGATTTATTGAACAAAAACATGAGACAGATAAAGATGCCTGGGGACTTGCTGGTGGGAAATGGCAAGAGCATAAGTCTGGTTGGTACCCCGAAGATTTTGGAGACGGGTGGGAGTTTTTTGTTTGTGAGGATTTTCATACTCACGACAATGAAGGAATTGAATACGAGAAACCGAAAGGAGCGTTTTATGCAATTTATAACTCACAAAAAAATATAAGTAAAACAGAACCTGTTTTTACTGTTGTAGTTCCAACTTATAATCAAGCTCAATATTTAGGTTTTGCACTGGATACTTTAATTAATCAATCTTTTCCTTTATGGGAAGCAGTAGTTGTAAATGATGGTAGTACGGATTCAACCCCAGCAGTTATGGAAGAATATTCTTATAAGGATTATAGAATAAAGTGTTATCACAAAGAAAATGGAGGTGTCGCAACAGCATTAAATGTTGGAATTAATAACGCAAGGGGAGAATGGATCTGCTGGCTTTCATCAGATGATCTTTTCGAGTTAGATAAACTCGAAACCCATTTTAAGGCTATAATAGATTATCCCGAAATAAAATTCTTTCATAGTCATTGGTACTTATTACTTGAAGAGACACAACAAAAAATAGCCCCGCCGCTATGGCTCGCCATTCCTCCTACAGAATTTCAGGTTACAAGATTCTTTTGGGCAAATTATATACATGGTAATGCAATTGCTGTTCACCGAACGGTGTTTGATGAGGTCGGATTGTTTAATGAATCGCTCAGACAGGGTCAGGATTTTGATATGTGGTTGCGTATTTCCGCGCGCTACATTTCGTTCTATATTGATAAACGAACATGTGTAACAAGAATCCATAAAGGTCAAACAACAAATTCCTTTGTAGAAGGCGGAGTTCTGGATTCAACAAGAGCTTTAATAAAATTCTTAAACGAAAAACACTTTAGAGAACTATTTCCTTTTACAGATTTCCGCGATCCAAATAATATTGTTAAAGCAATTAACGAAATTATCTATATCTCAACCAAGACAGACGCATTTTTATATCGATGCGGTTTTACTACTGCATTGGCAGAAAAAACAATGGAATGGCTTTCAAATGAAATACCAAATCATTTATTTGAGAAGGTTTTCACTTTGATTAAAAATATTGTAAATGGTTATCTGGAACAACCACTTCCCAGTGAGATAAAAGAGGTTCTTAAGCTGTTTCTCAATCGTAAAAAAATAATATATAAAGAACATAATTTTACAACCGATACAAAACAATTTGTAAATCAACTGCTTCTTAAAGGGGACCAGAAACAAGCTAAAGCAATCGAAACTTACCTTGTAAAAATTCTTCCCTATATTAACAAAGAGATACAAAACAGCGAATCGTTTCAACCTGTTTTATTAGGTTATCCAAAAGAAAATTTATTTCAAAAAATTGACCCGGAATATATCAAACACTGGACTTTAGAACCGGGTAACATGGCAACAAATTCAATAAGGCAGCACTTAAAAATCACATGTAAGAATTGCAATAATAATTTCAAAGTCTTTTTCGAATACGAAATGCGTAAGGAGCCGACTGCACATGAATTTATTTGTCCAAACTGTAAAACCGGCTTTTCACTCAATGACGAAAATTTCGATCAGGATTTCGTAAAGTTTCACAACAACAAAGTTGTTTCTACAGATAATCCCAATATAGAATCATCAAAAGTTGCATTTTTTGTACGAGATGCATCGGTTGTTGGCGGAGGAACTAAAATATTATTCAAGTATATCGACTGGCTTATAAAACTTGGTGTTAATGTTACAATCTATTCATTTGCTAAAAAACCTGATTGGGTAGACCTTAAATTAAAGTACATTCAGATTCAAAGTGAACTTGAGATAAAAACAAGTCATAAACTTCTTATTGTGTTCAGCATATTCGATGTACCGCTTGTTCTTAATAGATTCCCGATTTCAAAAGTTGTTCACATTTGTCAAGGTTACGAAGGATATCACTTCGGTAGAGATTATGAAGAAATGAGAAGTGACAAACATATTTTAACCAAACTTCATGCACTGCCTGTTAAAAATATTTCTGTCTCATCACATCTTGTAGAATTGTTCAAAGATAAATTCGGTAGAGAATCTCATTACATTCCGAACGGAATTGATCATCGCATATTTTCACTTAACCAAAATGAAGAAAGGGAAAAGTCAATTTTATTTGTTGGTAATCCTTTCCATTTGTTAAAAGGGTTCGATTTTCTTGGATCGGCAATTAGAAAGATTCAAAACTCGCCATTTAAAATCGACAAATTAAAACTGTATATCGTAATGGGCTACAAACCGGAAAATATAGAGAAAATTGCTGCTCATGTTTCAGAACAACTGGACTGTACAGTAGAAATAAAATATAAATTGTCCAGCAAGGAAATTGCTGAACTTATGAAAAGAGTTAGTCTTGTTGCATGTACTTCGTGGTATGAAGGTTTTTCGCTTCCGCTTGTGGAAGCAATGGCTACGGGAACACCAGTAATTACTACATATAATATGGGGGCGCAAAGTTTTTGTAAAGAAGGATTCAATTCGTTTAATGTTGAGTATGGCAACCTGAATCAGCTATCACAAAATATTTTAGATATTATGTATTCATCAATCAATATTAATAATATTATCGACAATGCTTACAATACTTCTTTGCAGTACTCAGAATTTTATTCTGTAAAGCATTTTATAGATGTTTTCGAAAAATTATTCAATAAGGAATTTGATAACCAAAGAAAAGAAGCTCTAATAAATGAATACAAATATGATCAGCTGGTAAACAGAGAATTTTTTGAAAATACAACAAATGAAAAACCGGAAGTCAGTATAGTAATTCCAGTTTATAACCAGCTCGACTACACAAAGAAATGTATTGAAAGTTTAGTATCGACACTTGACCGGAAAGTAGAATTAATTATTGTTGATAATGCAAGTACGGATAAAACATACGAATATTTATCAGCTTACAGAAACAGTAAACTAAAAATTGCAGTAATTCGAAATACAGAGAATCTCGGATTTCCTAAGGCAGTAAATCGTGGTATTGAAGAGTCATCTGGAAGATATGTGGTTATTGCAAACAATGATATAATATTTACAAATGGTTGGCTAACAAGAATGATTGAAGTAGCAGAGAGTAATGTTAAAATCGGTTTGGTTGGACCGATCAGCAATGAAGTAAGCGGTTTGCAAAAGGATGAAAATGCTAATTATTCTACAGTGGATGAATTGTTTGGTTATGCAACAAGAACTAAACAAAAGAATTCGGGTCAGGTAGTAAATTTTCCGCGCTTAGCATTTTTATGTACATTGGTTAAAAGGGAGGTAATAGAAAAAATTGGTGGCTTGGATGAACGGTTTTCTCCGGGGAATTATGAAGATGATGATTTTTGTTTACGCGCACAGTTAGCCGGTTATAAAGCAGTTATTGCCAGGGATGTTTTTATTCATCATTTTGGCTCCAAATCATTCAAAGCTAATGGTAATGCAGAATATCAAAAGCGTCTCGATACAAATAGGCAAAAGTTTGTAGAAAAATGGGGTGCGACACCGGAAGAAATCTGGCTCCAGAATAAACCTGTAAATACTCGTCAATATTATTATCCTATAAATAAAGATAATTTTATAAAATATTTTGAAAGAACTAAGGTTCATATAGCAGACAATGAACTTAACTTGGCAGAAGAATCGATTTACGAAGCCGTATTAAATTATAATGACGATAATTCAATTATATCTTACAGCGATTTGCTAAACCTTGCCGGCAATATATCCTTGGCAAATAATAATCTTGATAAAGCAGCAGAATATTTTGAAACTGAACTTACGGAAAACTCTAATTCATCCTCGGCATGCTTGGGACTTGGACAAGTATTATTAATCAGCGAACAATTTGAACAAGCAAAGATAATGTTTGAATGGGCTGTTAGATACGATAAAGATAATCAACATGCCATAAAGTTTTTAGCTGAAGTAAATGAAAAGCTTGGTTACTGTGTGGACCATATCTCCGAGGTAGAATGAAATGGCGCGTTTGACTCTTTCAATGATTGTAAAAAATGAAGAGAAACATCTTGCCGGGTGTCTAAGTTCTGTTAAAGATGTAGTTGATGAAATTGTTATTGTTGATACCGGGTCTATGGATAAGACAATCGAAATTGCAAAAGAGTATGGTGCGCGTATTTTCCACTTCGATTGGATTAATAATTTTTCGGCAGCAAGAAATTTTGCGTTAAGTAAATCCACCGGTGACTGGATTCTTTATCTGGATGCTGATGAAAGACTAAGTAACTCCTCGATAGAGGAATTAAGAAAGATTGTTTCTGTTGTAGAAAAGTCTGGTTATTACTGTACAGTAAAAAGTTATGATTCCGAATATGGGAGAGATAATCAGATGTCTTATGTTCGGTTGTTCAGTAATTCATCTGATATTTCTTTTCAAGGGAAAGTGCACGAGCAAATTCTTCCATCATTAATAGAAAATAATTATAAGATAAGCTCCTCGAACATTGTTATTGAACATATTGGTTATAACATAGATAATGATCAGAAAAAGGAGAAGGCAAAGAGAAATTTAGAGCTGCTACTAAATGAATATAACGTTAGCAAAAATCCCTATAATGATTTTCAGTTAGCTCTGACCTACCAGGTACTTGAAAATTATTCCGAAGCAAGAAAATTTTTTCTATTAGCAGCCGAGAATAAAAGTTTTGATAATATATATCGGGCGCACTCATATACATCTCTTGCTTTAATTTATAGTAAAGAACATAAAATAAAAGAAGCCGAAAAATTTTTAACAAAATCACTTTCATTAAGGAATAACGATCCATTCACCCATTTACTTGCCTCAAAAATATTTTTGCGCAAAAATGATCTGAAAAAAGCTATTGATCATTGTAATAAAGCAGATCGTTTTAACAATGATTTACAAAATGGTAAATGCAAAAACGAATATTCTGTTTTTTTGAGTAACGAGGAAATTATTCTGACGGGGTTAACTATTGCCAAACAATTAAAAGATGATGTTCTTCTAAACAATTATTATCGAAAATATATTGATTATGTTTATAGAAGTATGTCATTGAATCAAGAACAGATCATAATAGCGTTAGAAAAACTCGTTCAAGGCAACTTGTTAAATGAAAAAGAAATAAGCTGTATTTGTAATTATGCATCCAGACAAAATTTGAAGCTGTTGATTTTTTTGATAAAGGAATATTCAGAGACTACTTTAAAGGGAATTTTATTAAAAGAATTACAAAAATTATTTCCGGAGAATATAGAATTAACAAAATCCCTTGCGGAATATTATGTATCAATTAACGATCAAAAGAGAGCTGCAGAAATTTATCAAGAACTTGCAGATAAAAAAGATGATGATCCGGCAGTTTATTTCTATTTGCTTTCCTTCTATCTTGGTGACGGCAATTATCAAGCAATTCTAAGTACAATAAACAAGATCGAAACAGAATTTAATCACATACCGGAAGTTATAGCACGCATTAATTTAATCAAACAAAAACTTTCCGGAATTCTTGTAGCATAGTTTTAATTTCCTTTAAACTTTTTAACTCTTCTTCCGATAATATAACTGAGAAAAAAATCTCAACAAATTAACGGCTCAAGCAAGGATGCTTGAGTAAAAACAAAAAAAACACATGGAGGTAGTTATGGCATTCTCAGTTAACACAAACATCGGTGCATTAAAAGCTTATAACGCTTTAGTAAAGGTTAATGCACAAACAGAAAAAGCTCAACTTCGTTTAGCAACACAGAAGAAAATCAACTCTGTAGCAGATGATACATCTGGTTACAACGTTGGTAAAAAGTTGGAAGCTGAAACCTTAGTTAAAAAAGCACAATTAAACAACATTTCTTCTGCAAAGAACTTCTTATCTACTGCGGAATCCGCTCTTTTACAGATAAGTGACAAATTGAATCAAATTAAAGCAAAACAAGTTGATGCTAGCGATCCTCTCAAAGATTCTGCTGCAATCGCAAAAGATATTAGAACATTAGCTGCTGAAATCAGTTCTATTCTTGGCAACACCACAATTAACGGAGTAAACCTCTTATCAAGTACTTCTGCTCCTTCATTCAACGTTGGTGGTGCTGCATTAACCTTCGACTTCTCAACATCTGCATTAGGAGTTGCTGCTCTTGAAGCTGCTGTTGGAACAAGCAACTTACAAAGCACTACAGATAGCACTGTTCTTGGCTTTGATACAACCACAGTCGCTGATAATGTAAGAACTGCTCTTGGTAGAATTGGTAACCTATCTCAAGCTCTTGATTCAAGAGAAGAATTCTTAACCGCAGCTATTGCTAACAATACGGCTTCTATCAGCAGTATTTTTGATGCCGACGTTGCAATGGAACAATTGAATGCTACTAAAGGTCAGATTTCTTCTCAGATTGGTACTGCAATGGTAGCTCAAATGAACACTGCACCTCAACAGATATTGAGCTTGTTTCGATAATATTAGTTTCGGTATCGAAAGCTTGCTCACTGAGAATTGACAAGAACCCCGGCTTAATTGCCGGGGATTTTTAAAAAAATACCGGAAATACTATGTACACAGCACATTCTTATCATAGTAATCATAATAAAACAAATACATACTTAGTTAATCAGATCAGTATTGCTTCGCCACAACAACTGATTATGAAAGTCTATGACTTTGCCATCGTTCAATGCCAAAAGAATGATATGGTTAAAACAAACGAAGCATTACAGGTTCTTATAAATGCACTTAATTTTGATGACCCATCTGCTAAGGATATTTCTGTGGGACTGTTCAAATTATATCAGTTCTGTCAAGATCAGATGAGGAAAAATAATCCTCAGGTTGTCTTAAAGATACTTACTGAATTAAGAGATACATGGCAGCAATCTATGAATAATATGGGATAATAAATGCCTTACGATGCACTGACAACATCGGGAATTAATAATCTTATAACTAGTTATAAGACAACAGAACAGAATAAAAGAATTGCTCCGCTTACTACGCGTAAAAATTATTATCAAAATATTACATCTGCTTATTCGGTGTTAAGTAGTAAGCTGGATGCTCTTAAGTCAGTATTATCAAACTTAAATTCTTCGTCGTCAGATTCAATATTTTACTCCAAAACAGCAGTGTCATCAAACTCAAATTTTCTGTCAGTAAGTTCAACCTCCGGTGCGAGTGATGGTGCATATTCCATTAGAATTAATCAACTAGCCAAAAATGATTCAGTGCTTTCTCATGATTTGGTATCGAATGATTCATCATCTGTAATTACGGAACCGGGCACGCATACATTTGAGATAAAAACTGCCGATGGCAATGGTGGTGAGTTTACAAGTAAAGTTTATGTTACTTTTTCAGAATCAGATTTTTCTAACGGTGTTATTAAAAACAGCACTCTAATTCAAAAAATCCAACAAGCAATTAATAATGACAAAGCAGAAGTTTACTCTTCAAAAGTTAACGGCGAAACTGCGGCTTCCGGTTCATTCGTTGTAGATTTGAATGGAGTAGAAACTACAATAAATTATTCATCCGGAAACTATAGCGATATTTTAGACTCAGTGGTTTCTCAACTAAATTCAATAGAAGGAATTTCTGCTGAAAAAGTAACCGATGGTGAATTCTTTCAATTAAAAGTGTCTGTCGCCGATTCCTCAAAGTACATTTCACTTAAAAACGATACTGGCTCTTTGCTATCAGAATTAGGAATATCTTCAGAAAAAGAGAAAGCAGCTTCAGGTGTAATTACCGCATCGGTTTTTTCACCTGTCAGCGGTAGATCTCAATTATCAATTACAAGTAAAAATTCTGGTTACGATTACAGAATAACTTCTCTATCCGAAACAGGTTCAAACCAAGCTCTAACTGCTCTTGGATTGAATTTAGGATCTACCAGACAAATGTTTGTTCAAAGCGAAGGATTAGATACTGCTGGTTATTTGTATTCTTCTACCCAACTGAATTCTAAAATAGAATTTAATGGCATCAACATTGAAAGAAATTCTAATACAATAACTGATCTTATAGATGGAACAAATATTACATTAAAAGCAGTAATGCAACCGACAGATGCTGCTGTTTCGGTAACTGTTAATAAAGATGTCGGTACGGTCAAAGCTAAGGTACAAGACTTTATAACTAAGTTTAATGATATATATACTTATATCAAAACTAATTTAAAGTCTTCGGGAAGTACTAAAGCACTATTTGCTAATGATACAACTGCATCCTCCATTTTATCAACACTCAATTCTTTTGCGTATTCTGTTGTAGATGGGATTCCTGTAAATCAAATTAACTCATTCTCTAAACTTGGTATAACTTTCGATGTTAATTCAGGGCTTTCTTTAAGTAACGAATCAACCTTTAATAATGCAATTGAAAATAATTTGAGTGAAGTTGTTCAATTTTTCAGCTCCTCAAATGGCATAGCAAATAAAATGATTGAAAGAATTGATCCATACTTAGGTAGCGGAGGATACATAGCAAAGTCAAAATCAAATTATGATAGTACGATTAAATCGTTATCAGATTCTATTACCTCTGCTCAGAACAGATTGGATAAGAATGCCGAAGCTTTAAGACAACGTTATATTAATTTGCAAATGCAACTTGCAGAAATTTTGTCTTATCAAAATTATTTTTCATCATCATCGTATTAAGAAGAAGATTATATGAACGACTTAAAGAAAAAAACGGTTAGAATAAAAGAACTTATGGATATAGTTGAAAATAACATTGAAAACCTCACCCCGGAGAATTTCAGCACGAATTTTAAGGTTTCTCTTGACGCTATGTCCGAGATAAAGGTGATAAAAACGGATCTGGCTCAAAAATACGGTATAGATAACATTGCCAAATATGATCCCGAGTTGTTAATTAAGGCTAAACTTATTGAGAAATCTTACGATAATATAATAGAGAAATACAAAAGAGAATTAAAAAAGACTGAAAATCAGCTTTTTAACTTAAATAAGCAGAAAAAAATCACAAATTATATTAGGTGATGTCGTGCAAGTAAAAGGGATCAATAACAGTATTTTTTCACAAACTCCTTCAAAGGTCGAGAAACCTAACTCTACTAGTTCTTCTAGTAAGAAAGACCGAATTGAAATCTCTGCTCAAGCAAGAGATATAGCTAAATCGGAACTGGGTTCACAAAGACTTGAAGAGATAAAATTAAAGCTAAAAAATAAATTTTATGACACCGAAGAAGTTCTATCTAAAGTTGCTGATGCAATTTTAAAAGAGCTTGATAAAGAATAATTTGTTCTTAATATAGAATAATAAAAGATGGGTAGATAAACAGTCTTTATCTACCCGTAACTTCTACATTTATATTCCATTCTGACATAACTCCACCAGTTTAAAGTCCTTTAAACAAATTCTCGTTTTCTTCGATAATAATTATGCAGTAATTATATCAATTAAAATATAGAGGTGGTATATGACTAATAATGAAGCTAATAAAAAAGAATCCAGCCAGTTACTTCAACTTGTTAGTTTTATGATAGGAGAAGAGGAATTTGGAATTGATATACTTCTTGTTCAAGAAATTATAAGAATGCAACAAGTTACAAAAGTTCCTAATGCACCGGATTTTGTTGATGGTGTTATTAATCTAAGAGGCAAAATTATTCCTGTTATTGACCTTAGATGCAAACTTGGTATTGCAAGAAAAGAACGTGATAAAAACACACGAATCATTGTGGTTGATGTTAAAGGTAAAACTGTTGGATTTATTGTTGATGCGGTAACTGAGGTTTTAAGAGTTCCTGAAAATATTTTTGAAGCTCCACCGGAAATTGTCACAGGAATTAATTCTGAATTTATCAAAGCTGTAGGGAAACTAGAAGATAGATTACTTATACTAATAGATTTAGAAGTTACATTGACTGCCAATAATGAAGTGGAATTATTACCAGCTTAGTATAAAGTATTAGGGGGACTTAATTAAAAGAATAATAAATAGTATAAAAAAATGGAAAGGAAGCATTACTAAAAACATATGAGGGCGCTATGAACCTGTTAAGTTCTTCAAAGTCCGTTTCAAAAAAAATTTCCTTTTCAGTTGCCGCCGGATTAATTGTAGTTCTTGGTTTAGTACTTGTTTTTATAATTTACTATTCACAAGAGACCAAACTGGAAAGCGCTAAAGAAATTGCTGGTGAAATTAACCAAACGATGAAGTATTCTATTCTGTTTTCTATGGGCGAAGGTGTTACTAATGTTGACCCATTTGTTGAAAGAGTTAAGAAATTGGATCATGTTGCTGAGGTAAGAATAATTCCAACGAAAATTATTAATGAATCCAAAGCAGAGAATATGAACCAATTTGAAAAAGAGGTTGTAAAGACAAAAACGGAATATTTTGCAGAAGAAGAGTTTAATAATATTCCTGTATTTCATTCTATTGCACCTCTTGTTGCCGATGAATCGTGTGTTAGTTGTCACGAGGGAAAAAGCGGTGATGTATTTGCAACATTAAGTGTTAAGTATTCATTGGAAAGTACGAATGCAGCAATTTGGAGAGAAAAAATTGGGGCATTATTCCTGGTTGCTGGTTTAGCTCTGTTTGTTTGGTTTATGATAGTTTATTTGGTAAAAAAGAATGTATTGGTAGATCTATTTAGATACATGGAAAATATTAAGCAACTTGGATTAGGTGACCTCTCCGGAGAGATTGTTGTAAATAGACAAGATGAATTTGGACAGTTGGGTGATTCACTAAAACAATTAAAAGAAAGCCTTGCAAGCCAAGCATCAACTGTAACAGAATTTTCGAAAGGTAATTTTGATGTTGAAGTGAAAGTTTTATCTGATAAAGATACTTTAGGTAAAGCCGTTGTGGAAATAAAGAAAAGTCTGAATTTATTATCAAATGACGCAAAGAAACTTACCATTGCGGCACGTGATGGTCATTTATCAGAAAAAGTTGATTCACAAAAACATAATGGAGTCTTTAAGAAAATTGTTGATGGCTTTAGCGCTACTTTTGATTACTTAACTGCGCCAATAAAAGAAGGTGCAATCGTTTTAGGTAAATTTGCGCAAGGGGATTTAACAGCAAGAGTTACAGGTGAATATAAGGGTGAGCATCAATTAATAAAGAATAGTATTAATGATTTGGGAAGTTCACTTTCATCCTTAATTAGAAGTGTAAATGATGCTGTTGAAGCAACAGCAAGTGCTTCTAATCAAGTTTCTTCATCTTCAGAAGAAATGGCAGCAGGAGCGCAAGAACAAAGCGCTCAGACTCATGAAATTGCAAGTGCAATTGAAGAGATGACAAAAACCATTTATGAAACAACCCGTAATGCTGCCGAAGCATCTAAAATGGCAAAACAATCCAGTTCTCAGGCACAGAAAGGCGTGCTAAAGATAAATGAGTCTAAGAAAGGTATGGAACGGATAACCGAGTCCGCGAATAAGACCGGTAGAATTATCTCTTCTCTTGCTAACAAGACAGATCAAATCGGAGAGATTGCACAAGTAATTGATGATATAGCAGATCAAACAAATTTATTAGCATTGAATGCTGCAATAGAAGCTGCTCGTGCCGGTGAACAAGGAAGAGGTTTTGCAGTTGTTGCTGATGAAGTTAGAAAACTTGCAGAAAGAACTACAAAAGCAACCAAAGAAATTGCTGAAACAATAAAAGCAATTCAGAAAGAAGCTAAAGAAGCTAATAGCTCAATGGTTGAAGCCGAAGCTTCACTTAATGTTGGAATTGAATCGAATAATGAAGTTGAAATTGTGTTAAAAGAGATTTATACAAGTATTCAAAGTGTAACCAGTCAGATTGATCAAGTTGCCGCTGCATCTGAAGAACAAAGTTCTGCTAGTGAGCAAATTAGCAAAAACGTTGAATCAATTAATGCTGTTACTCAGGAATCTGCATCCGGTATTCAACAGATAGCCAGAGCTGCAGAGGATTTGAGTCAATTAACGAATAATCTTCAAAAATTAATTTCTCAGTTCAAAATAGATGAAGAAGATTCTAAGTATGCAATTCGACAAAATGGCAAACTTGTTACTGTTTAATCAGGACTTATAATCGGGAATGGTTAATACCGTTCCCGATTTTTACCTTATTTTTTATAATAAAACCGCAAATAATCGCAAAAGAACAAGTCTAATTTAGATTTCCTACCTAAACAAAACCTTAAAATCAACGATAATATATCATAGAAACTATCACATTTCGGAGGAATTTTTATGGGTTTACTAACTTGGAGCAACGGATACAGTGTTAATATAAAAAGCCTTGATGCCCAACATCAAAGATTAGTTGAGATGATTAATAAACTGCACGATGCAATGAAGAAGGGAGAATCTAACACAGCTCTTTCAGGTATTCTTAATGATATGGCTGCATATACACTTGTTCACTTCAAAACAGAAGAAGAATTATTTGCAAAGTATAATTATCCTGCCAATGATAAACATAAAGCCGAACATAAAGCATTCGTTGAAAAAGTAAGTGGCTTTATAAATGATTTTAAAGCCGGTAAAAAAACTCTTTCAATCGAAGTGATGAATTTTTTAACTCAGTGGCTTACAAACCATATAAATGGTGCGGATAAAGCTTACTCATCTTTCTTGAATAGTAAAGGTGTAATATAAAATTAACTAAACTATAAAGTATAAATGGAGGAAAAAAGTCTATGAGACATTTAATTTCATTATTAATATTCTTTCTTATAATTAACGTTGTTTCATCTTCAGGTAAAAATTTAAATCTCAAACCGGGCGAAGAAGAATATCTGGCAATTGCAGAAACAATGCCTGAACCAGCTGCAGGTTTACCAGCTTTAATGAAAAAAATCAACTATCCAACAATGGCAAGAAAAGCCGGAATTGAAGGAAAGGTTATTGCAATGGTTTATGTTGGTGAAAATGGTGACGTTGAAGATGTTAAAATAATTAAAGGACTCGAAGGAGGTTGTTCAGAAGAAGTTGATCGTGTGCTGCGTGAAAGTAAATTTAAACCCGGTGTAAACCAAGGTAAATCTGTAAAAGTTAAAATGGCAATGGCATTTCAATTCAAATTACAATAAAAATTGGAACTACAATGAAATCACTATCACTAAAAGATGTAAAATTTAAAACCAAGTTGCGAGCATCTTTCTTTGTACTTGGGTTAATTTGCACTTTGATTGTGGTAAATGTTCTTTACCAAATGACGGTAATAAATAAAATTAAAGATCAAATAAACTCCGAGTATATTGAACCTTCGAATAAAGTAAGTGAAGTTAACCGCAAGTTCGAAGCCCTCAGCAATACTCTGTTGAAGTTTTCGATTGAAAGCTTTCAAAGCGAAATGAACAAAAATTTGCAGCTATTAGATGAATACAAGAAAGCAATTAATGACAACATTGAATCGTTAAGTGCGGAATATAAAGAAACAGAGATCAGTAAATATTTGGAAGCTATTAAAAAGAGCTGGGCGGATTATAAATCACTTGTTATTGACGGTACGGTTAGTGCCGCTGCTACCGGTAGCTTTGAACTTGCAGCCGAAGTAGCTTCTTCTTTTGGTGAAGAAGTTGGCAAAAAATTAACAAACGACTTCTCCGAAATAAACAAGTATCTAAAAAACAGAGGAAATGATCTCAACGCCGAACTTTCAAGCATTGTAAACAAATCTTTAGTTTTTAGTTTAATCGGTATGTTGATTGGTACATTGGTCTTTTTGTTCTCATTCTTCAAAATAACTTCAATGTTAACAAAACCAATAGAAGAATTTAAGAAAATCATATCGAAATTCTCCGATGGTGATTTTGCTGAATCCGTTGTTATGAATACTAAAGATGAGTTCGGTGAACTTTCCTTATTATTAGAAAACATGCGCGAAGGTCAACAAAATAAAATTGAAGCTGCAAATGAAATCGCAAAAGGTAATCTTGATATTCAAATAAAAGTATTATCTGAAAAAGATATGCTTTCAAAGAGTTTCCAAACCGTTATAGATAATCTTAACAATCTTATTTTCGAAATAAAATTGATTACAGACGAAATAATTAACGGTAAAGTCTCAACAAGAGGAAACTCAGAAAAATTCTATGGAGCATTTAAGGAAATTGTAGTCGGATTTAATTCTGCACTGGACGCTCTATTCATGCCTATTAAAGAAGGTGTAGAAGTCCTTGAAGAAATGGCTAAAGGCAATTTCACAGCCCGAGTAAAAGGAAATTATAAAGGTGATCATAGGTTAATTGCCGATAGCATAAATAGTCTTGGAAATTCATTAAACGAGATACTGACAAACATCAGCGAGATGATAAATCTTACTGCTTCAATAAGTGAACAGATTTCATCTTCAACTGAACAGATGGCAGCAGGAGCTCAGGAACAGAGTGTACAGGCAAACGAAGTTGCAACCAGTGTTGATGAAATGACCAGAACAATTTTAGATACCGCCAAAAATGCTTCTAAAGCAGCAGAAGCTTCAAAAAAAGCTGGCGAGGTTGCACATGAAGGTGGTAACGTTGTTGAAAAAACAATTAATGGAATGAATCGCATTGCTATGTTTGTTGAAAAAGCTTCAGAAAAAATTCAAGCACTTGGTAAAAGCAGTGAGCAAATCGGTGAAATTGTTCAGGTTATTGATGATATCGCAAATCAAACTAATCTGTTGGCACTTAATGCAGCAATTGAAGCAGCACGTGCCGGTGAACAAGGTCGTGGGTTTGCAGTTGTTGCTGACGAAGTAAGAAAGCTTGCAGAGCGTACTACAAAAGCAACTAAAGAAATTTCTGATATGATAAAACAGATTCAGGGTGTAACTGAAAATGTTGTTGAATCAATGAAAGAAGGAAGTTCTGAAGTTGATAATGGAAAGAGCTTAGCAAATAAAGCCGGTGAGTCCTTACGACAGATTATTTCAAGCTCAAGTCAGGTTCAGGATATTGTTGCTCAAGTTGCAACAGCAAGCGAAGAACAAAGTGCTACAAGTGAAACTATCAGTCGTAATGTTGAATCTATTAGTAAAGTAACCAATGAAAATGCAGCCGGTGTTCAGCAAATTGCAAGTTCTGCTGATGAGCTTAATAAGATGACAATGAATCTAAAAGAGCTTATTGCTCAGTATAAGTTTGCCGGTTCTAATCATACCGAGAAAAAAACATACAAAAGCCAATCGCATACTATACTAAATTAATTAAGAAGCCCTGATTAATCAGGGCTTCTTAATTTTAACACTATAATACGTGTTGGTTGTGAACTTAATTTTGAAAGCGGAACCTATTCCATATTTTCAATAAAATATATGAACATATTATTGCAATAACTAAAAGTAATGTTGCAATTAAATATTTAGAATAGAGCCAATAGCCAATGCTAAAGAGAAGGCTATAAACCCCTACGCAGCCAATAAACATTCCTAAAATTCCTTCAGCTAGATTTGATTTGCTTAATGATGTATTAAAATTAGGGTTATCTTTTTTAATAAGGTCAGTAATTTTTTTCCAACCTATTCCTCCTGGATGTACAAGTTTATAAAATCGTGTTAAAGTTTCTGTTTTTGTAGGTTTTGTAATTAAAGTAACAAGTACCCATAAAATAGTTGTTATTGTTACTCCAATAATAAGTTCCTCATAAGTTTTTAATGGTCTTATTTGTTGTATAGCAACTGCACGATCAATACCGTTTATTACTAATTGTTCAATTTGGCTGTTGTGGTAATTAGATAATATCAGGAAAAAAACCGCTACTAAAAATGAGACGACCATTGCGGTAATTTCACTAAAAGCATTAATTCGCCACCAAAACCATCGCAATAAAAATAACAATCCAGTTCCGGCTCCTATTTGTAATAGTATGTTGAATGCACTTAATGCATTTTGAAGTAATAAAGAAATTAAACCGGCTAATATCATCATAACCACTGTTAAAATCCGACCCATTAGGACTAATTGTTTTTCATTAGCAGTTGGATTAACAAATCGTTTATAAAAATCATTTACTAAATAAGAAGACCCCCAATTAAAATGGGTTGACATAGTTGACATGTAAGCAGCAATTAATGATGCAACAACAATTCCTAAAATACCATTTGGCAGAAAAGTTAGCATAGCGGGGTATGCCATGTCGTTTCTAATAATGTTTGGATTAACATTTGGGAATGCATGTCTTATCGATTCTAAATCTGGGAAAACTACTATTGAACAGAGAGCAATTATAATCCAAGGCCAAGGTCTCAAAGCATAATGAGCAAAATTAAAAAACAATGTGGCTCCCATAGCATGTTTTTCGTTCTTTGCCGCCAACATTCTTTGTGCAATATAACCACCGCCTCCTGGTTCTGCTCCCGGATACCATACACTCCACCATTGAACTGTTAAAGGTATAATAAAAACAGTTAATGCTAATTCATAATTGTTGAAGTCAGGTAGAATGGATAATTTTTCACTAATCACGGGATTATTTAGAAGGTTTTGTAATCCATTAATACTGGGGAGGGAAAGTGCGATATATGCTGCAACTACAGAGCCAATCATAGCAATGATAAATTGTATGAAGTCTGTTAGTATAACCCCTAATAGTCCACCTAATGAGCTATAGATTACGGTAATACCTCCGGCAATCAAAATTACTTCTAAAGGAGTTAAGTTCAACATTACAGAGCCAACCTTAATAGCGGCTAAAGTGACTGAAGCCATAATCATTACATTAAAAAATAATCCCAGATAGATTGCTCGAAATCCTCTTAGGAATGCAGCAGCTTTACCACTATATCTTATTTCATAAAACTCAATGTCAGTCATAACATTTGAACGACGCCATAACTTCGCATAAATAAAAACCGTCAACATACCTGTTAATAAAAATGCCCACCATACCCAATTTCCTGATATCCCATTTTGACGAACTATATCCGTCACAAGGTTAGGAGTATCAACAGAAAATGTTGTTGCAACCATAGAAAATCCTAATAGATACCATGGCATACTTCTTCCAGATAAAAAGAATTCCGTTGAACTCTTACTCGCTCTTTTTGTAGACCAAATACCTATTAGTAAAGTTACCAGGAAGAATAATACTATTATTAACCAATCAATAGAGGTGAGTAACATTTTTATCCCATTTTTAGTTTATTCTTTTTGTGAGGTGAATATATACATGCTGCACGATTCCCGTGATTGTATTTTTGATCGATATGCAAAGTTAAGTATAACTGTTTATAATTGTGTCATACTGCTCATGAAAAATAATTTTACTTAGTAGTTGAAAAATATTTCCTTTTCTAATATTGAATCTAAATTCAAGCTCCTTAAGAAACAAGATGAAATTAGTTTACTAATAAAATGATGTTTTAATAATCCTTTTTGATTATCGGTTTGGATATTATTTCTAAAAAATTGCAATGACTTATAAATCTTAATTTCATCAGAATAGAAAACACTACTTTGGTTCTTCTACAAATATTAAAAATGCTTAATCGAACTTTGGCAACGAATATTTTGCTTTATAACAAAAACTTCTTGACAAAATCATTAGAATTATTGAAGTTGCGTTATCAATAAAGTAAACCATAAAGTAATTGACTTTAGTGAGTAATTCTTAATAATAAAAGAGAATTTTATGAAAGATCGGGCTATTACATTAAATGATATTGCTAGTAAGTTGAATGTATCGACAGTTACTGTTTCAAAAGCATTGCGGAATCATCCCGATATTTCTCCCGCAACAACAAAATTAATAAAACAAGTTGCTGAAGAATTAGGTTACACTCCTAATATAATGGCGCGTAACTTATCTGCGAGAAAATCAAATACTATTGGAGTTATTGTTCCTAAAATTGCTCACTTCTTTTTTGGATCTATCATAGAGTACATCTATGATGTTGCATTTGAAAATAACTATGAAATCATACTGACTGTTTCTCAGGAAAACCCGGAACGTGAAAGAAGGCATATCCATACTTTAATGGCGATGAAGGTTGATGGTATAATAATTTCAATTACTCAGGAAACGCATAACTATGAAATATTTGAAATGGTTAGAAGAAGAGGAATACCAATTGTATTTATCGATCGTATCCCTAAAATTGAGAATATCAATTCAGTAGCTGTTAATGATCGACAAGGTGCATTTAAGGCGATTGAACATGCAATCAAATTAGGTTATCGTAAAATTGGTCATTTAGCAGGTTATACTAATATTAATATTGGAAGAGATAGAAAACAAGGTTTTATTGATGCAATGAATCACTATGGAGTGGAAATAAATTCGGATTGGATTATTGAAGGCGGATTTGGCGAGAAATATGGTTATGATGCTTTTATGAAATTGTACAACCAAAAAAATCTGCCCGACCTGTTTTTTACTGTAACATATCCGGTAGCATTAGGTGTTTACATTGCAGCGGCAGAAGTTGGACTTAAAATTCCTGATGACATTGATGTAATCTGTTTTGGTAATGCCGAAGTTCAAAACTTTTTATCTCCACCACTGAGTTGTGTAGATCAGCCCACAAAACTGTTGAGCGAAAATGCGATGAATCTTTTGATGAAAAGCATTCAAGACCCTGATTCACAACAAACTCAAAACATTATTATAGATACTCAACTTATTTTAAGAGGAACTTGTATTTCTTGTAATAAAAAGTAGTTTTTAAGATTAGCATATTTTGTAATCCTATTCATAATTGAGTTTTCCGACAACATGAAAGATGCCTTTATCTTTCTATGATTGTATGATTTTTTCGATTTACCAGACTTATTCCTGAAACAAAATAGTTATTGAGAAACCTTTTTTACTTGACAATTTGAAAATTATTGAGCAGATTTAGTTAGCAATAAAGTAAACAATAAAGTAAACTCTTTCTAAAAGAGCAAAAAATGATTAAAATTTCTTGCGCAACGTTACACTATTCTACTGCTTCTTTCCCATCTTATATTTTTAACCAACTAAATAAAACTAAATGCTATCAAAACTATAATAATTGATTAGGAGATTTTATGAAGAAATATTCTACGATTTTATTTGTGATTTTACTTGTTTCTAATTTGATTTATGGTCAAGGTAATCTTAGGGGTGTTGTTAAAGATTCCACTAATAATAAAGAATTGATAGGAGCGAATGTTTTTATCCTTGGAACTTCATTGGGAAGTGCTACTGATATTGAAGGGACTTACAGAATTACCAAGATTCCGGAAGGTCAATATACACTGCGTATTTCTTACATTGGATATGTTACAAAGCAAATTCCAATAACAATTCAAAATAACCGGACATTAGAATTAAATGTAAACTTAGTTCCTGATGTTTTAGAAGGAGAAACCGTAGTTGTTACCGCACAAGCTTTAGGTCAAGCTGCTGCAATCAACCAGCAACTGACTTCCAACACAATTGTTAATGTTGTTTCCGAAGAAAAAATAAAAGAACTTCCTGATGTAAATGCAGCTGAAGCTATTGGACGTTTACCCGGTGTTTCGATTATTCGTTCAGGTGGCGAAGCAAATAAAATTATCCTTAGAGGTTTGGAGGATAAGTATACAAACTTTACGATTGATGGTATCAAAATAGCTTCAACTGATGCTACAAGTCGTGGACTTGACCTTTCAACAATTTCTCAAAGTTCCTTAGCTGGTATTGAATTATATAAAGCTTTAACTGCGGATAAAGATGCTGATGCAATTGCCGGTAGTGTTAACTTGGTAACAAAAAAAGCTCCTTCACTAAGAGAAATAACAGTATTAGCAAAAGGGAACTATAATGATTTGATGCAATCGTTTGCTCAGTATGACTTTTCCTTTAAATATGGTGAAAGGTTCTTTAATGATTTACTTGGTGTTCAGGTAACCGGTAACTTGGAACAAAAAATCAGAAGTAACGAAAGAATTGACCTAGATTATGATCAAACCCTCAACAATCAAACTGATTATGTAATTAACAACTTTAAACTGGAATTTACAGATGAAATAAGAAAAAGAAATGGTTTTAGCGTACTCTTAGATTATAACACTCCTGATCAGGGTTCAATAAAACTTAATACTGTTTTTAATAGTACTAATCGTGATTATTTGCTGCATTCAAGGGATTATCCGGCTGGAGGAGGTACTGGAGGATCTGTAACTTATACTTATAGAGATAGAGAAAGAGAAATTAGTCAGTTTAATACAGCCTTGACCGGTGATAACAACTTGTTAGACTTGAGACTTAACTGGGGATTATCTTTTGCTCAGTCGGTATCAAAGTTCCCTTACGATTATCAACTCGATTTTCTTGAAGCATCAACTAATGTATCGGGAATGAAAAATCCACCTAGGATTAAAACCAATCCCGAAAAGATTATTGATTTTGCATGGAATAATTTCCCAAGTTCAACTCTTTATAACGCTTATTACAGAACTCAAAATAATCTTGATAAAGATAAAGCTGCTTTCTTGAATGCAATTTATAATTATGCTTTAAGTAACGATATCGCCGGTGAATTTAAGTTTGGTACCAGTTATAAAGCTAAAACAAGAACAAATGCTAACACTGAATTATATGCGCCATATTATTTAGGTTACTGGCGACCTTATGAAAGGCTTGCTGATGGTACAATTAGAGCAAAAAATTTTAATGGCACTTTTTTCGAAGCCTTTTATAAAAGGTATCTAGCTGATCCAAGGATAAATACTCTTTCTCTAAGCGAATTTTTAGATTCGACTCCTGAATCAAGAAATATGTATGACCTTTATAAAATGTATCCTCTGATAAACAGAGATAAACTTCGTCAATGGTACGATCTAAATAAAAATGGTACTGATCAAAATGGTGTAGCCAAAGAATATTTTAATGATCCTTCAGTAAACGCATATTCTTATAATATACATGAAACCGTTATTTCATTTTATGCAATGAATACTCTTAAGTTAGGTCAATCAATAACTTTTATAGCCGGCTTACGAGTTGAAACAGAAAATAATGATTACAAAAATAAATACTCTCTTGTTGACTTCTCAGGATTTCCGGTACCAGCAGATTATACACGGGATACAACATCTACATATAAAGAAACAGTTGTGTTACCCAACTTCCATGTTAATATCAAAGCAACGGACTTCTTAAATGTTAGATTAGCAGCTTATAAATCTTTAGCACGACCCGATTTTAATATGAGATTGAATTCTTATTTTGCATGGAGACCTTCGTTAGTTGGTTCCGATAAACAATTGATTCTTGGTAATCCTTTATTAAAAACTGCTAAAGCATGGAATTTCGAAATTAATACATCTTTCTACGGAAATGAAATTGGTTTAATCTCTATTTCTGCTTTCTATAAAGAAATAAAAGATATGTATCACATGTTAAATCGTTTCAATACTTCGGGCAATGTAATGATTGAATCGGTTGGGTTAAATTGGAAAACACTCCATTCAGGTACTTATCAGCTAACGGTTCCATATAATTCACCCGAACCGACGAAATTATGGGGATTCGAATTCGAGCATCAGATTAATTTTACATTCTTACCAGGATTATTAAAAAATATTGTTCTTAGTTATAATGCTTCATTTGTAAAATCGGAAACTTGGCTAATCCGGTCGAGAATAGATACTACATGGGTTCAGGTTTTGCCACCACCTTTCCCGAAGACCCCCAAATATGTTGAAGTTCCTATTCAGAGAAAACAACAACTCGAAAATCAACCGAAATTTTTTGGTAATATCGCATTAGGTTATGATATTGGTGGTTTTTCTGCTAGAATATCAATGTATCACCAGGCCGAATATTATAGTTCATTCTCAGCAAACCAGAGAAGTGATAACTTGGTGAGTGGTTATACAAGATTTGATTTGGCATTAAAACAAGAATTGTTCAATTATCTATCATTAGTATTAAACATAAGTAATTTATCTAACATAAAAGAAGAAAGGATGATTGATAATAAAGTTAATGGTTATAAACTACTTAATACAAGTGAATTATACGGACTGACGGCAGAATTTGGTATAAAACTTACTCTTTAGAAATTGAAAGTGTTTAGCTGTTTATAACTAAAAATTTATTTCTATTTATTAGGAATAAGAAAATAACAACTAACCAGGAGGAAGAAATATGAACAAAAAGAAACTAACAGTATTAGTAATGATTACATTACTATTTTCATCGTTCACTTTTGGGCAAGTTTTGAAGATTCAACCGTATGACAAGGACCCGAGATCACTTATTGCTATAATTAGAGCAGATACTACTGCCAATCCTGGAATATTGGCAACAAGAATCTATGAGCTTGAAAATGGAGGAATTTATTTAAGTACAGAAATTCTTACATTGGTTAAGAATAAAACACTTCGTTTAAGGGCACCAGATGGTCCTAAACCAATTATTTATTTGCATCCAACTGGTACTGGTTCGAACCCGCAAAATCCTCCAGGAAATTTTGTTGTATTAAATGGTGGTCATATTGAATTCTATAATATTGCAATTTCTGGTATTTTTGAACCAAATTGGTCAAATATCAATAATATGCAAGGTGGTTTAATTAATACGACAGGGGTTGGTTCAAGAATTAAAATTGACAAATGTCTTTTAACAAATGTAAACGGACAACCGATCAGAACGGGAAGCGGTTCAAATCTTGTTAAAGTAACCAATTCTATTTTTGCAAATATGGGTTCTTTAACAACTTCAAACTTTGGTGCTGGTAAAGCAATCGACTTAAGAGAGGTATCTTGTGATACATTATATTTAGTAAATAATACCTTTGTAAATTATCAGGATCGTCCTGTTAGACACTTAAATCTTGCTGCGGGTAATACTGTAACGGGTATTTTAAATGTTTGTATTATCGATCATAATACTTTTGTTAATGGTATGGGGTTCCATGGAGTTCTTTCATTAGGTAATGTTGGTAAGAGAGTTCAAATAACAAATAACTTATTCTTTGATGCTTATGCTCTTGGTCAAGATTCACTCGATACAGAAAGATCTGTTGAGTACAACAACACTGGTGAAAAATATGCAAATGGAAACAACAAAATGCCAATGATCTTTTCTGCACCAAGTGATACAACTGTTTATGATATTCAAAATAATTATATCGGCATATCACCATTGGGACAAAGTTGGTTTGCTGCTCACCCAAGACATTCCCCCGGCGAACCAATCACTCAATTTATTAGAAACAGATTAGGTGCAAAAGCAGCAAATGCTTTTAAGGATTTAACAAACTTTGCTTTTGTAAGAACACCAAGACTTATGACAAACTTGATGGATTATTATGTAAGCCCGACAGGTGGAAATTATACAAAAAACAAACCAGGTTATAATTATTTAATTCATGATATGGATAGAAGAGTGTACAAATATTATACTGATACTTTGAATTGTACATATTCTATTCAGCATCCGGCATTTACAGGAGCACAAAAAGGATTCCCGGTTGGAGATCTTAACTGGTTCCCAACTCAAAAAGCTGATTGGTTAGCTCAAGGTGGTACAAGTGTTCAAACCAGAGAAGGAATTCCAACAGAGTTTACTTTAGAACAAAACTATCCTAATCCTTTTAACCCAACAACAAACATCAGATTTAGTTTACCAAAATCCTCTGTTGTTTCTCTTGTTATCTATAACGCACTTGGTCAAAAAGTTGCAACATTAATCGAAGGCAAAGAATTCAATGCCGGAAATTATAATTACACTTGGAACGGAAAGGATTTGAATGGCAATAACTTGTCATCCGGTATTTATTTCTATCAATTAAACACCAAAGACTTTTCCGTTACCAAGAAAATGATGCTCTTGAAGTAATCTTGTTCTTTTTCAATTCAACAATGCGGTGATCTGAAATATGGTCATCGCATTTTTTATATTAATCACAAAATTCGACGTGAGATGATGACACTAATTAAAAATATTTTTTCTGCCCTGTTAGTTTTTTTTGCATTTCTTTCTTGTTCCGATGAACCAATTACTAAGAATAATGAATGGGATCAGGTTGACAAAATAATTTCAGAAATAAAATTGCCAATTATTCCTTCTAAACAATTTAGTCTGGTTGATTTTTCTTCTCTTGAAGCATTAAAACAAAATATTAGACCTTATCTTAACAAAGCAATTGAAGATATTTCTAAGGATGGCGGAGGAAAAATTATTATACCTAAAGGTGAGTATTTTTCTAAAGGTCCAATTCATTTGAAAAGTAATATACATCTTCACTTTGAGGATGGTGTTGTAATAAAATTCAGCAATAATCCGAAAGATTACTTACCTGTTGTATTTACCAGATGGGAAGGGGTTGAATGTTATAATTATTCTCCATTAATATATGCTTATGATCAGGAAAACATAGCAATAACAGGTAATGCTGTGCTTGATGGACAAGCAGATAATGAGCACTGGTGGCCCTGGAAAGGTAAAACAGAGTATGGATTCAAAAAAGGTATGCCAAGTCAGTTAGATGAATATGCTCGTCCGCGTTTACTAAAACTTGATGAAGAACAAGTTGATGTTTCTAAAAGGATTTTTGGCGAGGGCTATTATTTAAGACCGAATTTTCTTCAATTATATAAATGTAAAAATATTCTCCTTAGCGATATTAAGTTAACTAATTCTCCTATGTGGGTAATTCATCCTGTTCTTTGTGAAAATGTTACTATAAGGAATGTAAAATCTATTAGCCATGGTCCAAATTCAGATGGTTGCAATCCGGAATCTTCAAGAAATGTTCTAATTGAAGATTGTTATTTTGATAACGGAGATGATTGTATAGCAATAAAATCCGGGAGAAATTTTGATGGAAGACGAATTGCTACTCCAAGCGAAAATATTGTTATAAGAAATTGTGTTATGAAAGATGGGCACGGCGGCGTTGTAATTGGCAGCGAAGTATCCGGGGGCTGTAGAAATGTTTTTGCAGAAAAATGTAAAATGGATAGCCCCAATCTTGATAGAATGCTAAGAATTAAATCAAACTCCCTCCGTGGTGGATTTGTTGAAAATATTTTTGTAAGAGATATTGAAGTAGGCACAGTCAGCAATGCCATATTTTTAATAGAACTTCTCTATGAAATGAAAGAAGGTGAAAAAGGAAATTTCCCACCAACTGTAAGAAACATTCATGTTGAAAATGTTAAAAGCAATAAAAGCGAGTATGGTTTACAACTGATTGGTATTGATAATCCACCTATTGAAGAGATCTATATTTCCAACTGTGAATTTAATAACGTCGAAAAAGGAAATATTTTACAAAACGTTAAATCGATTACTTTGAATAATGTTAAAATAAATGGTGAAGTGATTAAAGCAATAAAATAAAGTCTTTTTAAGAGTATTTGGAGCGTAAATGAAAAAGTTCATATTAAATGTTGTGGGGATTATTTTTATAACAAATCTGACTCTTTTTTCTCAGGACGAGAATAAATTTCTTATCGATAAAAATTTACCAATGTTTGTAAGGTTGGCGGATTCATTTCTATTACGTCACCCTGGTGCAGTTACTTATGATTCAATTTTTACAGAAACCAAGTGGAATTACGAACAAGGTTTGTTACTTGAAGCACTTTACCAAGTTTATCTTTACACGAAAGACGAAAAATATTTTCAGTTTATCAAAGATAATTTAGACCAATACATAGAAAAAGATGGGAAAATCAAAACGTACAAATTCGAGAACTTTAACATTGACCTTGTAAATCCCGGTCGGGCATTATTATATGTTTACCAAAAAACTGGAATTGAAAAATTTAAGATTGCTGCCGACACATTGAGAAAACAATTAGCTCATCAACCAAGAACTAAAAGCGGTGGTTTCTGGCACAAGTTTATTTATCCATACCAGATGTGGTTAGATGGACTTTATATGGGACAACCATTTTATGCTCTTTACTCCAAAATGAATAATCAACCGCAGTATTATGATGATATTATTCACCAGTTTGTTTTGATTGAGAAAAAAACACGCGATAAAAAAACCGGTCTGCTCTATCATGCCTGGGATGAAAGCATAGAACAAAAGTGGGCAGATCCTAAGACCGGTCGTTCTCCAAATTTTTGGGGAAGGGCAATGGGATGGTATGCTATGGCATTGGTTGATGTGCTGGATATTTTACCGGAGAATTATAAAAAGAGAATCGAATTGATTAAAATTCTTCAACGTTTGGCTCAGGCAATTGTAAAATACAGAGACCCAGAAACAAATATTTGGTATCAGGTTGTTGATCAACCTAAAAGAGAAGGTAATTACCTTGAAGCCTCAGCTACAAGTATGTTCGCTTATGCATTAGCAAAGGGGGCAAACAAAGGATACATAAACAAGAAATATTTAACAATTGCTAAAGATGTTTTTGAAGGGCTTCTGAAAAATTTAAGTAAGATTGAGAATACTGGATTTATAAATCTTTACAACATTTGCAGAAGTGCTGGTTTAGGTGGTAACCCTTACAGAGATGGAAGTTTTGAATATTACATAAGTGAACCTAGAAGAATGAATGATCCTAAAGGATATGGACCATTTATACTGGCTGCATTAGAATTAGACAAAGCCGGATTTAAATTTGATAAAATTTCTATTCCAAAAGCAGAATAATTATTAACACATAAAGTTTTTACGAAAATGAAAAAAATATTTTTAGCTTTTTTATTAACTGGACTGTTAAGCTTATCAAATTTATTTGCTCAAAATATTTTTGTCTCACCTAACGGTAACGATACTAATTCTGGTACAATAAACGAACCATTATTAAATATATCCGCTGCTATTACAAAAGCAAAACCCGGTGATACAATTTTTGTGCGAGGAGGAACGTTCAATTATACAGCAACTATTTCTATTTCTAAAAGCGGAACTGCAGAATCAAGATACTACATTTTTGCATATAAGAATGAACGACCAGTTTTAGATTTTTCAGCTCAGGCTCAAAGTGGTAGTAATCGTGGAATTCGTCTTAGCAATGCAAGTTATTGGCACATAAAAGGACTTGGTGTAAAAGGTGCCGGTGATAATGGAATGGAAATTAGTGGTGGCTCTAATAATATAATTGAATTTTGTGCTTTTTACGAGAATAGAGATTCCGGATTGCAGTTAAGTAATGGCGCATCATATAATCAAATTATTAATTGCGATTCATATAATAATGCTGATCCGCCAAGCTCGCCAACGGACAAAGGATATGATGATGCTGATGGATTTGCACCTAAACTGACAGTTGGTACTGGAAATTATTTTTATGGATGTAGGGCTTGGAACAATTGTGATGATGGGTGGGATGGATACTTAAGAGGCGCGAATAATGTAACGACAATTTTAGAAAATTGTTGGTCATTTAAAAATGGTTATTTAAAAGATGGAACTGATCCGGGGACTGGAAGTAATGGTAATGGTTTCAAAATGGGAGGCGGAGATAATTCCAATAGTGAAAGACTTATGCATCATGTTATATTAAAAAGATGTCTTACATTCGACAATAAATCAAAAGGATTTGATCAGAACAATAACGATGGTTCAATGACTTTGTTAAACTGTACCGGCTTCAGAAATCTGGTTGCTGATTATAGAATAACAAGAGCATTAAACCCCGGTCAAACATTAACTGTAAAAAACTCTATTGCTTACTTAGGACTTGTTGAATTAGGAAACTTTGCTGTTCAGGAAAAAAATAGTTGGTTAGCTCCATTCAGTGTTTCATTAAATGATTTTGTAAGTGTTGATGCTACTCAAGCAACCCGTCCAAGAAAAGCAGATGGAAGTTTACCTGATATTACGTTTATGCACTTAGCTCAAGGAAGTCAATTTATTGATGCCGGTGTAGATGTTGGGTTACCATTTAAAGGATTAGCACCGGACCTTGGTGCTTTTGAATATGACGGACCTTCCTCTATTAATGAATATGATGTAATTCCAAATTCAATTGTCCTTTATCAAAATTATCCTAATCCTTTTAATCCAACAACAACAATCAAATTTATAATTCCATCGGGGTTAAGTCATAACTCACCTCTACGTGTATCTTTAAAAATCTTTGATGCTTTGGGTAGAGAAGTTGCAACCTTGTTGGACGAAGAAAAGTTACCGGGCATTTATTCTATAATCTTTGACGGGAAGAATTTATCTAGCGGAGTCTATTTCTATAAACTGCAAACAAATAATTATTCAGAAACGAAAAAATTCCTTCTGATGAAATAAAAAACTGTATTTTTTACAGATTTTTTTAATGAATGAGGAAATTTTTAATAGAAAAATTGACTTAGAAGTTTTTTTTTAGGATTTTTAGTTAAACGATTAAGTAAACGATATGATTTACGTATTTAACGTTTTTCACGTAAAAATTTGCTTATTGCTAGAAAATAATTTTATGAGAAGTAGTTATGAACTTTAGCAGAAAAATAAAAATTATACTTTTCTTTTCTTTGATACTCTTTTCAGCTTGTTCAAGGGAAGGTGATATAAGGCGAATAAAAATAGGACACGGTTTGGATCAATCGCATCCTGTTCATAAGGCAATGCTTTACTTGGCAGAACGAGCCGCTCAAAAATCGAATGGTAGAATTCAGATAACGGTTTACCCGAGTGGTCAACTTGGTACCGAACGTGAGTGCCTCGAACTTCTTCAAATAGGAAGTTTAGGAATGACAAAAGTTTCGTCTTCAGTTCTTGAAGGATTTGTGCCCGATTTTAAAGTTTTTTCTCTTCCTTTTATCTTCTCAACTGAAAAACAGAAGTTCGATTTTTTTGAAAGTAAAGCCGGTAAAGATTTATTGAAAAGCACACAAAAATTTTGGTTAAGAGGATTGTGTTATTATGATGCCGGTAGTAGAAGTTTTTATACAAAAGATAAACCAATACTTACTCCTGATGATTTAAAGGGATTAAAGATAAGAACTCAGGAGAGTCCTACATCAGTAAAATTAGTAAGAGCTTTAGGTGGGTCAGCGACTCCTATTGCATGGGGTGAATTGTATACTGCATTGCAGCAAGGTGTTGTTGATGGCGCGGAAAATAACCCGCCAAGTTTTTACCTTTCAAGACATTACGAGGTCTGTAAATATTATTCACTTAATGAGCATACTTCAGTACCGGATGTTTTATTGATAAGTACAGTTATATGGGATGATCTCACTCCGCAAGAGCAACAGTGGATTCAGGAAGCAGCGGACGAATCTTACCAATATCAGAAAAAGTTATGGAAAGAAGCTACTGAAGAAGCTCTACAAGAAGTTCAAAAAGCTGGTGTAAAAATCTTTTATCCAGATAAAACTCCGTTTGAAGAAAAAGTAAAACCACTTTTGGATGAATACAAAAATGAACCATCTGTTTATAACTTAATCAATCAAATCAAAATGGTCAGTCAAAATGAATAAAGTAAAAAATGTTATCGATACAATTTTAAGGTGGTTTCTTGTTTTTATTATTTCACTGATGACATTAAATGTATTGTGGCAAGTATTCTCAAGATTTGTTTTACAAAATCCGAGTTCTTTTACTGAAGAATTGGCACGTTATACTCTTGTATGGCTTGGAATATTGGGTGCGGGCTACGTCGCCGGACAGAAAATGCACTTAGCAATTGATTTACTCTCTCATAAATTAAGTGGTAAGCTTAAAATCTATCTTGAAATATTTATACAAATATCTATTCTCTTTTTCTCTTTTACAGTCATGCTTATTGGTGGATATCGTCTGGTTTCAATTACACTAAGTCTTAATCAGATTTCAGCAGCGCTCCAGATTCCTTTGGGCTATGTATATCTTGTTGTTCCGTTGAGCGGTATATTAATAATTTTTTACTGTGTCTATTTTATTCATGATTCAATAAAAAAGTTAAAATCACTATAGAACAAAGACTATAATTAAATAAATGTGATATGGAATCATTAGAGATTATTGTATTAGTACTTTCCTTCGCAATTTTGTTATCAGTGGGAGTCCCTATTTCTTTTAGCATAGGTATTTCTACTCTTGTTACTATGCTTTTTAGCATTCATACTTTACCATCATTGACTACGGTAGCTCAACGTATGGCAACAGGTATTGATAGCTTTGCTTTGCTTGCGATTCCGTTTTTTATATTAGCCGGACAATTGATGAATAGCGGTGGTATAGCAAGGAGGTTAATTGACTTTGCTAAAATTCTTGTCGGTAAATTACCTGGTGGATTAGCATTTGTAAATATAATGGCTGCAATGTTGTTTGGAGCTATTTCTGGTTCTGCTGTGGCTGCGGCATCTGCAATTGGCGGATTCATGACACCTGTTATGAGAAAGGAAGGTTACGATAGAGGTTTTTCTGCAGCAGTTAATATTACTTCTGCTACTACCGGAATGATTATTCCTCCTAGTAATATTTTGATAGTTTATTCATTAGCAAGTGGCGGTGTATCGATTGCTGCTTTATTCCTTGCCGGATATATCCCGGGAATTTTGCTTGGTATTTCATTAATGGTTGTTGCCGGTATCTATGCAAAGAAAAACAAGTATAAGGTTACATTCCATTTTACCATAGGAGATGCTCTTAAAAAATTTTTTGATGCTGTTCCGAGTTTACTCTTAATAATAATTGTGATTGGTGGGATTGTTGCCGGGTATTTTACAGCTACTGAAGCTTCTGCGATCGCAGTCCTTTATGCATTTATACTTTCGGTCTTTATTTACAGAGAGATCAAGTTTAAAGACCTTCCAGCAATTTTATTAAACAGTGCTACGACAACTGCAGTCGTGATGCTCTTAGTGGGGACATCAATGGCAATGTCGTGGGTTATGGCGTATGAAAATATTCCGCAAAATGTTGCCTCTGCTTTAATTGCATTATCGGATAACAAATTTGTCATATTAATAATTATTAACATAGTTCTTTTGATCGTTGGAACATTTATGGATATGACACCGGCTGTGTTGATTTTTACACCTATCTTTTTACCGGTTGCTATTCAGTTGGGAATTGATCCTATCCATTTCGGAATAATTATGGTGATGAATCTTAGTATTGGTCTATGTACACCACCGGTTGGCAGTGTTTTGTTTGTTGGATGTTCTGTGGCAGAATTACCAATTACAAAAGTAATCAAACCCTTAATCCCAATGTTCATTGCTATGATGATCACTTTATTAGTTGTTACATATTTCCCGGAACTGAGTTTGTTTATTCCGAAGTTTTTTGGTTATTAATTTGTTGTTTTTAAAGTTTTTGATTGTGACTTTTTCATGGTGCCTCCCATGAAAAGGGGATGGTAGCTGAATGAAAATTTTGACTGCCATCCCTGAAAGTTTTAATAAACTATAGGTTTTACTATGATTAGAAAAATATTTTTTATTCTTTTAATTGTTGCAACCTCAATTTCCTGTTCTGCTAATAAAAAAACATTTAGTGTTTCTCTAAAAAACCCAACTACAATAGACAGAACAGACGAATATATTTCTATTAGCCTGGATGAAATCATTAAAAAATACCCGGACTTTAACTCCAAATCCTTTAAGGTTATTTTTAACGAAAAAGAAATTCCATATCAGCTCGAAAATCTTGATGGAAAACAATTTGTAAGCTTTATTATTTCACTAAAACCTAGTGAAAAAAGTAATGTTGTATTCCAATATGGAGATAATATTACTTCATCAGACTTTAAAAACGAAACGTATGCCGAATTATCTCCAAAGAAAGGGTTAATATATTTTGATGGTAAATTCCGAGGTGAAGTTTTTGAATCAGTTCCAAGTTTCAAAGTCCCGTCAATTCATAAAGATCACGATGCTTTATTTAAATACGAAGGACCGGGTTGGGAAAGTGAATTAGTGGGCTATCGTCTTTACCTCGATTGGCGAAATGCAACTGACATATTTGGTAAAAAATTAAGAAAACTTGTTCTTAAAGAAGTTGGAATTCATGATACTGTTGCAAAAGACGATTCTTACCACAATATGCAGGATTGGGGAATGGATATTTTTAAAGTTGGAAGTTCACTCGGAATCGGATCCTTTGGAATGTGGAGTAATAATAAAGTAAATATGGTTTCAGTGACTGATTCTGTTATATATAATCTTTTGAAGAACGGTCCAATAAAATCCGAATTCTCTATTAATTACTATGGCTGGCTTGTTGATAAAAAGAAATATGATCTGAATGCAAATATTTCTATTAATGCGCGATGCAGACTAACAAAGTGCGAACTTACTATTGATAATGCGGAAAATTTAGTAACCGGACTTGCTAAGTATGAAGGCACAAATTTTCATAAGAGTAATAACTTACAAGGATGGAATTATATCGCTTTATATGGGAAACAATCTTTAGCTAACGATGAATTAGGTATAGCAGTTTTATTTAATAATGAAAACTTGATAGAACTTACAGAAGACAATCTAAGTCATGTAGTAAAGCTAAAACCTATCAACTCAAAATTAAAATACTATTTTACTGCTGCTTGGGTGCAAGAACCAAATGGAATTAAAAATGAGAATCAGTTTTTAAATTATCTTGATAATCTTTTAATAAAATTAAATAATCCATTAGTAATAGAACTTTAATCTTAGGAAAGGAAATGTCGAATTTTGAACTTCACCCCGATCGTTTTTTTGACTCAGACCCAATTATACGTGCTTATGCGCGTGAAATTTATGACCATATAAAATCATTGCCAATCATTAGTCCGCATGGGCATGTAGAACCACAAATTTTTGTTGATAATAAACCATTCGAGAATCCAACGAAATTATTTATAACACCAGATCATTATCTTTTCAGGATGCTTTATTCGCAAGGCATTCCTATGGAAGCTTTAGGAGTTCCATCCGTTAACGGAACAAAAGTTGAGCAAGACCCACGCAAAATCTGGAGATTGTTTGCAGAAAATTATTTTCTATTTCTTGGAACCCCGACAGGTGTGTGGTTAAATCATGAATTTTCTGTTGTCTTTGGTATTAAAGAAAAAATTAATGGTAAGAATGCTGATAAAATTTATGACGAGATAAATGAAAAACTGCAATCACCAGAATTTTTACCAAGAAGGTTATTCGAAAAATTTAAGATAGAGTTGCTTTCAACTACTGATGCATCAACAGATAATCTTGACCCTCACAGAAAAATAAAAGAGTCGGGTTGGAATGGACGAATAATTCCTTGTTTCAGACCAGATGCGGTAACAGATTTATCGAATCCAACATGGAAAGCTAATATTGATTTACTTGGACAAGTCTGTGGTTACGAAATCTCTTCTTATAAAAAATATATCAGAGCTTTAGAAGAGAGACGAGCTTTCTTTAAATCTATGGGTTGTACTTCTACAGATCATGGTGTTTTTTCGGCTTATACTCATCAATTAACTGATGAAGAAGCTGAAAATATTTTTCAAAGAGCTTTAATGAAAAAGTCAAACTCTGAGGATGCAAAATTATTTACTGCACATATGCTTATGGAAATGGCAAGAATGAGTACAGAGGATGGACTTGTTATGCAAATTCATCCCGGTTCGTTTAGAAATCACAACCAAATTGTATATGAAAATTTTGGTCCCGATAAGGGTGCAGATATACCCAAACAAGAGGAGTATACATTTAATTTAAGAGAATTACTTAATAAGTATGGTAATAATCCTTCGTTTACAGTTATTGTATTTACATTGGATGAAAGCACATATTCACGTGAACTTGCACCACTTGCCGGTCACTATCCGGCAATGAAACTTGGTCCGGCCTGGTGGTTTCATGATAGTATTGAAGGAATGACCCGATATAGACAAATGGTAACTGAAACTGCCGGATTCTATAACACTGTTGGTTTTAATGATGATACTCGAGCTTTTGTCTCTATACCGGCAAGACACGATTTAGCTCGTAGAGTCGATTCTAATTACCTTGCTGGTTTAGTTGCGCGACATATTATTTCAATTGAGGAAGCAATCAAAGTTGCCGAAGACCTTACTTATAATATTGTTAAGAAAACTTATAAACTGTGAGAGATAAAATGAAAATTTTACAGCTAGAAAAAAATCTTCAGTCGTTCTTTAATGAAGAAAATAAAACAGTTCCATTTAAATTCTCGGATAGAAGTTCATTTGAGTTATACCCAAAATCGATTCATAAATATGAAGATACTCTCTTCTTCATGGCTAAAGAAAGAAATTACAAATTCCTTATTGCAATTTCAGAAGAGCCATATTTATTAAATCGTTTCGAAGGAGATTTAGTAGAAACAAATAGTGATGGATTTCAAATCAAAAAATGTTTTTTGAATACAACAAATAGAAAATTAATTCAGTCAATGTTCAGTTTTACAATTCCACAAGTAGTTGGATTAAAAAACTCTTTTGGATTTGGTGATCGTATCGGTTTGGCTAATGCTGGGCATATTCGTTCGTTAAAAGGAAACAATTTTTTCCCCATTCTTGCTCAACAATCAATAAGAGAACTTGCAAGAACAAACCGAAAGCCGGAAATGGTTATGGATGCTGCTGTGTGGGCAGTTTTTCAAGAGGGTTATAAAGGTGGTTTTGGCTCAGATGCTGATCATTTGAAAACTACTGATGATATTGATTTAATGCTTGAAGCCGGATTTACTATGTTCACATTTGACCCCAGCGAACATGTCGATAATAACGCTGATAATTATAACGAACAGGAACTTCTCAAAATAGCCTCTAATTTACCATGGAACGATTTAAAGGATTCTTTCCCCAACGCTGAGAAAAGATATGTAAACAAATCTTTTCAAATAACAGACAATTTTTCTATCAGCGTTTCTGAAAGTGATTTCCTGAGAGCATATACTAAATATGGTAAAGCCATTGCTCATATAAAAAAAATGTACGATTATCTTGCGTCAAAGTGCGATGCAGATAAATTTGAAGTGGAAGTATCGGTTGACGAAACTGATTCCGTTACCAGTCCGTTTGAACATTTTTTCTTTGCAAATGAACTTAACAGGTTAAATGTAAAATTCATTAGTCTTGCACCACGGTTTGTGGGAGATTTTGAAAAAGGAATTGATTATAAAGGCGATCTTCAATTATTCAGGTCAGAGTATGTTAAGCATCTATCGATAACAAAATATTTTGGCAATTATAAGATTAGTTTACACTCCGGCAGCGATAAATTTTCTGTTTACAGAGTAATTGGTTCTCTTAAGGAAGCTTTTACACATGTTAAAACAGCCGGTACAAGCTACCTTGAAGCATTGAAAGTTGTTGCTGCTAAACAACCAGAACTGTTCAGGGAGATTTTGGATTTTTCAAGAAATTTATACGAAACAGAAAAAAAATCTTACCATGTTTCTGCTGATATTAATAAAGTACCAGCTTCAAAAGAATTAAAAGATCAACAATTGGTTAGCTTATTCGATTCGAACGATGTACGTCAGGTATTGCATGTAACATTTGGGCGTGTTCTTACCGATAAAAAACCTAATGGTGATTTTCTATTCAAAGACAACATATTAAAATGCTTAATTGAAAATGAAGAAACACACTATGAATTTTTAATAAAACATTTCCAAAAACATTTAGAACCTTTTAAGTAAAATGAACCGAAAAACAATAGTAGAAGAAATTATAAAAAGAAAAGCGGTTGCGGTTCTTAGAATAAAAGAACCTGATAAACTAAAAAAAGTAATTGAAGCTTTATATGCAGGAGGGTTGTCTGTTGCGGAAGTTACTATGACAGTTCCTAACGCAATTCAGCTAATTGAGAAAATATCTTCAGAACTTGATCCGAATATTGTAATTGGAGTCGGCTCTGTTTTGAACAAAGATATTGCAGAATCAGCAATTAAAGCTGGTGCAAAATATGTTGTAAGCCCAATCTTTAAAAAAGAAATAATCGATATATCGCATAAGTATGATGTTCCGGCAATGCCCGGATGTTTTACTCCGACAGAAATTCAGAATGCATTCGAAGCAGAGGCGGATATTATTAAAGTATTTCCGGCTGATGTACTTGGAATGGACTTTTTCAAAGGGATCTTAGCTCCAATGCCTCATTTAAAGTTGATGCCAACCGGCGGAGTAAGTTTAACAAATGCGGGTGATTGGATAAAAGCTGGTGCATGTGCTGTGGGTATCGGTTCGGCTTTACTTGATAAGGAAGCAATTGAGAAAGAAAATTTTTCTAAACTAACCGATAATGCAAAAATTGTAATGGAAAATATCTCTAAAGCTGTAATAAAATGAGGATAATATTATGAATATTTCATTTGATGATCTGAAAGGGAAAGTGTGCGTTGTAACTGGCGGTTGCGGTGTTTTTGGTAATGTATTTGCTCAAGCTATGCTTAAAGCCGGTGCTAAAGTTGCCATTATGGATTATAAACAAGGTAGATGTGATGAATGTGCACAAGGTCTTGCAAAGAAAAGTGGGGCACCGGTTCTTTGTGTGGTTGCTAATGTGCTCGATAAAGAAAGTTTGATAAATGCAAAAAAACAAGTTAACGAGGAACTTGGAAAAATAGACATTTTGATAAATGGTGCTGGAGGGAATGCCCCTACAGCAACAACCGCCAATGAATTTGTTACTCCAGAAAATATTAACGATTTATCAAAATCATTTTTTGGTCTAGACCTCGATGGTTTCAGAAGCGTGTTTGATCTAAACTTTTTAGGGACGGTATTACCGACTATGGTTTTTGCTGAGGATATGCTTGTAAGAGGTGGTTCAATAATAAATATTTCATCAATGAACTCATATAGACCACTGACAAAAATTCCAGCTTATTCTGCTGCAAAAGCTTCTATAAATAATCTTACACAATGGCTTGCAGTACATTTTGCAAAAGTTAACATTCGTGTTAATGCAATTGCACCGGGATTTTTCCTTACAAATCAAAACCGATTTTTACTTACTGATGAAAAAACCAGTGAACTTACTGCAAGAGGAAATAAGATTATTTCTAACACGCCTATGGGGAGATTCGGAAATCCTGAAGAGGTTGCCGGCGCTCTTTTATATTTAGCATCTGATATTTCAAAATTTGTTACCGGTGTTGTATTACCTGTTGATGGCGGTTTTAGCGCTTACTCGGGGGTTTAATTACTTTCTCTTAAGCAAAAATTTTTTCAAAAATTTAGGAGACTATTATGTCATCAGAAAATGGACTAAATATTAATGCAAACGCTTCTATGGATTTTATTTCTCTTGGTGCCTTAGTTCATCGCCTTGATCCGGGAATAGTACCTTTTAGAAAAGCTACCGAATGCAAAATACATGTTAGCGGCGGAGAATTTAATGTGGCTGCAAATCTTTCAGATTGTTTTATGATGAATACCGGTATAGTTACAGCAATGGTAGAATATCCAATTGGAGATCTGATTGCAGAACGTGTTAGAGCGATGGGCGTTAAACCATTCTATAAGAAATTTAAACATAATGGTGTAAATGGTCCTAATATGGCAACTGTGTTTAGTGATAGAGGTCTTGGTGTAAGAGCCCCGGTTGTGTTTTATAATCGCTCTAACGAAGCAGCCGCTTTATTAAAACCAGGTGACTTCAACTGGAATGAAATCTTTTCCGGTGGTGTAAAATGGTTTCATAGCGGTGGAATTTTTGCTTCGTTATCAGAAACAACCGGACAAGTAATTATTGAAGGGATGAAAGCTGCCAAGCAAGCCGGAGCAGTTACAAGTTTCGACCTTAATTTCCGTGCTAAACTTTGGAATATCTGGGGCGGTGAAAAAAAAGCTGCCGAAGTAATAGACCAAATTGTAAAACATGTTGATGTCCTTGTTGGTAATGAAGAAGATTTACAAAAAGGATTAGGAATTCCCGGTCCCGAAGTAGCAGCGAAATCGAAATTAGACCCATCCACATTTTTTGGTATGATTGATAATGTGATAAAAAAATATCCTCAAGTTAAAGTTGTTGCTACAACATTAAGAGAAGTTCACTCTACAAATAGACATAGTTGGAGTGCTGTTGCATGGATTAACGGTAAAACTTATTCTGCTCCAACTGCAGAGCTTGATGTATATGATAGAGTCGGCGGAGGAGATGGTTTTGCTGCCGGATTCTTCTATGGATTATTAACAAATGAATCTCCGGAGGAATCTGTTAAACTTGGCTGGGCTCACGGAGCTTTGCTTACTACTTATCCCGGCGATACAACAATGGCTACAATTGATGAAGTAAGAGCATTTGCAAAAGGCGGTTCTGCAAGAATTCAAAGATAGGTTATAAAATTTCTATGTTATTTTTTGCAAAAGGAAACGAAAAAATATCTTTATCGGAAAATGAAGTAAGAGAAGCAATCTTTTCTTCATTTGAAAAACTTGGCTTGAAAAAAAGAGTATTAGTTATTCCCCCGGATTTTACTCGGTTTCATTCTCAAGCCGGGATAATAACAAATTTTTTGTATGATTATTACAAAGAAAATTTGACCGATATACTTCCCGCTCTTGGTACTCATACAAAAATGACAGATCAACAAATCAAAACAATGTATGGTAATATTCCACTTGAATTGTTCAGAGTTCATAACTGGCGGAATGATTTGTACACACTTGGTGAAGTTCCATCCGAATTTGTTTACAAAGTAAGTGAAGGCAAAGTAAATTATTCTTGGCCGGCTCAGGTAAATAAATTATTAGTAGAAGGTAATCACGACCTTATTATATCTGTTGGACAGGTTGTTCCGCATGAAGTAATTGGAATGGCTAACTATAACAAAAATATTTTTGTCGGAACCGGTGGACGAGAAGGGATTAATAAAAGTCATTTCTTAGGCGCTGTTTACGGTATGGAAAAAATTATGGGAAGAGCAGATAATCCTGTTCGCGATGTTCTTAATTATGCCTCCGATAATTTTGCTAAACATTTACCAATTGTTTACGTACTTACTGTGGTTGATAAAAATGAAAATGGTGAACTTGCAATTAAAGGTTTATATATTGGTGACGATTACGAATGCTTTAAAATGGCAGCACAATTATCATTAAAAGTTAATTTCGTAATGTTGGAAAAACCACTTAAGAAAGTTGTTGTATATCTGGATCCTCATGAATTTAAAAGTACCTGGCTTGGTAACAAAAGTATTTATAGAACAAGGATGGCTATTGATGATGGCGGCGAGTTAATTGTTCTTGCACCGGGATTGATGGAGTTTGGTGAAGATAAAGAAATTGATCGGCTTATTAGAAAATACGGTTATAAAACTACACCAGAAATTTTGCAGTTTGTTAATGATAACGATGAACTTAAAAACAACCTGAGCGCTGCTGCGCATCTTATTCATGGATCTTCTGAAAACAGATTTAAAATTACATATTGCCCCGGGAACCTTAAAAAAGAAGAAATTGAGAGCGTAAATTTTGGTTACGCAGACTTATCAAAAATGTTGAACAAGTATAATCCGGAAAAGTTAATTGATGGATACAATATTTTGCCGGATGGCGAAGAAATATTTTTCATCTCAAACCCGGCATTGGGCTTATGGGCATATAAAGATCGTTTTAATAATTGAATAAACAAGGAGTAATTAAAAATGAAAGAACAACTAAAAGAAAAAGCTGATATCGGGTTAGTTGGCTTAGCTGTAATGGGAGAAAATCTTGTGCTTAATATGGAAAGTCATGGATTTACAGTTGCTGTTTATAACCGGACGGTTGATAAGGTTAATGCTTTTGTGAATGGACGTGGTAAAGGAAAAAATATTATTGGTACTTCTTCAATTGAAGAACTTGTTGCCTCATTAAAAAAACCAAGAAAAATAATGTTAATGGTTAAAGCCGGTAAACCGGTTGACGATTTTATTGAATTATTAATTCCACATCTTGAAAAAGGTGATATAATTATAGATGGTGGTAACTCACACTTTCCTGATTCAATAAGACGAACAAAATATGTTGAAGAGAAAGGTTTGCTTTTCATCGGAACAGGTGTATCGGGTGGAGAAGAAGGAGCATTAAGAGGTCCATCTATTATGCCCGGTGGTTCTCCTGATGCATGGCCTCATGTAAAACCAATCTTCCAATCAATTGCTGCTAAAGTAGAAGACGGAACTCCTTGCTGCGATTGGGTTGGAGAAAATGGTGCCGGACACTTTGTTAAAATGGTTCATAATGGTATTGAGTATGGTGATATGCAGCTTATTTGTGAAGCATATCAAATTATGAAAGACCTTCTTGGATTAACCTATGACGAAATGCATAATGTATTTAAAGAATGGAACGAAGGAGAACTAAATAGCTATCTAATTGAAATTACACGAGATATTCTGGCGTACAAAGACGAAGATGGTTCTCCGCTTGTTGAAAAAATTCTTGATACTGCTGGTCAAAAAGGAACAGGTAAATGGACCGTGCTTGCATCTTTAGATGTTGGGGCTCCGCTTACATTAATTGGCGAAGCAGTTTATGGAAGAACTCTTTCTGCATTGAAAGACGAAAGAGTGGAAGCTTCTAAAGTATTAAGCGGTCCCAAACCAAAATTTGATGGAGATAAAAAACAATTCATAGAAGATTTACGTAAAGCACTTTATGCGTCAAAAATAGTTTCTTATGCACAGGGTTATGTATTAATGCGATATGCTGCAAAGGAATACGGATGGAATTTAAATAACGGTGGCATTGCTCTTATGTGGCGTGGCGGATGTATTATTCGTTCTGTTTTTCTTGGAAAAATAAAAGAAGCTTTCGATAAGAATCCAAATCTTACTAATCTTATTCTTGATCCATTCTTCAAAGAAAAAATCGAATCCTCGCAAGATTCATGGAGAAGAGTAGTAGCTACTGCTGTCAATAATGGAATTTGGATTCCGGCTTTTTCAACTGCATTAAATTACTTTGACGGATTCAGAAACGGCAGACTACCCGCTAATTTACTCCAAGCTCAAAGAGATTATTTCGGTGCTCATACTTATGAAAGGGTTGATAGACCACGTGGAGAATTTTTCCACACAAATTGGACTGGAAGAGGAGGTACTACTGCATCCACGACTTATAATGTGTAATTTTGCGTAAACAATTATATGGATTGACTATGACTGACATCGAATTAAAAAAACTTGCTGCAAACACAATTAGAATCTTAGCTGCCGAAGGAGTTCAGAAAGCTAATAGTGGTCACCCCGGAATGCCAATGGGCATGGCTGATGTTGCTGTAATATTATGGACTGAATTTCTAAAGCATAATCCTGATGATCCACAATGGATTGCGCGTGACCGTTTTGTACTATCAGCTGGGCATGGTTCAATGCTTTTATATTCACTTCTTCACTTAAGTGGATACGATTGCACAATCGAAGATCTTAAATCTTTCCGTCAATGGGGAAGCAGAACCGCCGGACATCCGGAATATGGTCATTTACCGGGTGTTGAAACTACAACAGGTCCATTAGGACAGGGATTTGGTAATGGAATCGGAATGGCTATTGCTGCCAAAATGCTTTCAGCACGTTTTGGTGAAAAATTATTCGGTGAAAATTACATCTATGCAATTTGTGGTGATGGCGATTTAATGGAAGGTGTTAGCTCAGAAGCTGCATCCATAGCCGGACATCTTAAACTCGGAAACATAATTTACTTTTATGACGATAACGGAATTACTATCGAAGGTCATACGGATTTAACATTTAGCGAAGATGTCGCTAAACGATTCGAAAGCTATGGTTGGCATGTTCTTAGAGCAAATGCATATAGTCATAATGAAATTAGGAATGCTATAATTGCCGCACAAAACGAAAAAGAAAAACCAACATTAATTATAACAAAATCAGTTATTGGCTTTGGTAGTCCAAATAAATTTAATACACACGAAATTCATGGATCACCTCTTGGTAAAGATGAATTGACTGCTACAAAAAAGAATTTGAATTGGCCTGAAGATAAAGAGTTTTACGTACCAGCTGAAGTGGCAAATTTATTTGCTGATAGAAAAAATGAATTGAAAAAAATTTACAACAAGTGGACTGAAGAATTTAATTCTTGGGAAAAAAATAATCCTGATAAAGCAGAATTATTCGAAAAATATATAAAACAATATTTACCCGATAATCTTGAAGAAGAATTATTAGCTGCTGCACCTAAGGAACCTAATGCCACAAGATCATTATCAAGTAAAGTAATTCAAAAGATTGCTCAGTTGGTTCCAAACTTTGTTGGAGGATCAGCAGACCTTGCACCTTCTACAAATACAATTATGAATGGTTATGCATCTATTGCTCCAGGTAAATTCGACGGAAGGAACTTCCATTTTGGAATACGTGAACATGGTATGGGTGCAATTTTAAATGGAATAACTTTGTATGGTTGTTTCAAAGCTTTTGGCGCTACTTTCTTTGTCTTTAGCGATTATATGCGCCCAACTATTCGTTTGGCTGCTATTATGCAGATACCAGTCATCTATGTTTTTACACACGATAGTATATTTGTTGGTGAAGACGGTCCCACTCATCAACCGGTTGAACAATTAGCAGCATTACGATTAATTCCAAACTCTACAGTCTTTAGGCCTGCTGATGGAATTGAAACTGCTATGGCTTGGGCTTTTGCACTTCGTCATAAAGATGGTCCAATTTCATTAATACTTTCAAGACAAAAAATAGAAGCCTTTGAAAGAGATAGCTATTTTAGTCCATCTGATATTTTAAAAGGAGCATATATTGTTTCGAAGGAATCAGGTATTAAATTAGATTTGATTATTGCAGCGAGCGGCTCCGAAGTCCCTGTTGCTACTGATGCAAAAAAATTATTACCAGATTTATCAGTTAGAGTTGTTTCGATTCCTTCGAGAGAAGTATTTAATAAACAACCAGATGAATATAAGAAAAAATTATTTCCACCTGATGTTCCTGTTGTTGTTATTGAAGCAGCAACTATGACTGGATGGGGTGATCTCTTCAGACAAAGACTTCTAACAATTGGAATGGAATCATATGGTGCTTCAGCGCCTTATAAAACGCTCGCAGAAAAATATGGATTTACGGGGACGCAAATTGCAGAAAAAATTAAAAAGTGGTTATAAAAAAAAGAGGATATAATGGAAGTCCGTTATTCACCAGATCAAAATGGTTTTAAGAAATTTACCACAGATGAATTGCGAAAATCATTTTTGATTGAAAACCTTTTCGAAAAAAATAAAATACCGATGATCTATTCGGATGTTGATAGATCCATAACCGGCAGTGCTGTCCCTTCTGGTAAAAAGTTAAAGCTGACTGCAACAAGCAAAGAAATGGCAGCAGATTACTTTGCAGAAAGAAGAGAAATCGGAGTAATTAATATTGGAGATGAAGGTAAAATCTATATTGATGGGAAAAAATACGTTATGAAAAACCGGGATGGGTTATATATCGGACGAGGTTCAAAAAGTATAGAATTTGAAAGCAATAGTCCTTCAAAACCTGCTAAATTCTATTTTGTAAGTTACCCGGCTCATAAAGAATATCCAACCACTCATATTAAATTTAGTGAGTCTACACCAAGACATTTAGGTTCACAAGAAACAGCAAATAAACGGACTATTTACCAATATATTCATCCGGGCACAATGCCTACTTGTCAACTTGTTATGGGATTAACGGAACTTGAAGTTGGTAATGTATGGAATACAATGCCCGCCCATACTCATCAAAGACGTTCAGAAATTTATATGTACTTCAATATGAAACCCGATTCGATTGTTGTTCATTTAATGGGTGAACCAAGCGAAACTCGTCATATCATTATTAGAAACGAACAAGCGGTTCTCTCTACTAGCTGGTCGATGCATGCCGGATGTGGTACTCAAAATTATTCTTTTATTTGGGCTATGGGTGGCGAGAATCAGGTGTTTGATGATATGGACTGGATTCCAATGGATCAACTAAAATAATTTTCTTGAAATGAGGTGAATATGATTTTAGACAAATTTAAACTCGATGGTAAAATCGCTCTTGTTACTGGTGGTAATAAAGGCATAGGACAATTCTATGCATTAGCTTTAGCTCAAGCCGGTGCAGATATTATTACGGTTTCCTATGAAAGTGATTTCTCGGAAACTGAAAAACTGATTTCAGGTACCGGTAGAAAATTCAAATCGTATGTTTGCGATTTTTCTAATAGGGAAGACCTGTACAAGTTTATTAAAAATGTTAAAGATGATTTTGACAGAGTAGATATTCTTGTTAATAATGCCGGTACAATTTTACGCAAACCGATTGCAGAACATCCGGATGATTATTGGGATAAAGTTATTGAGATTAATCTCACATCACAATTTATCTTAACACGTGAATTTGGAAAAGACATGGTTGAGCGCGGTTATGGTAAAATTGTTTTTATCGCTTCTCTTCTTTCTTTTCAAGGTGGTATCCTTGTTCCGGGTTATGCTGCTTCAAAAGGAGGTATTAAACAATTGACAATGGCATTTGCAAACGAATGGGCATCCAAAGGCGTAACAGTAAATGCAATTGCACCCGGTTATATTGCGACAGATAATACTAAACCATTGCGTGAAGACCCTGTCCGCAATAAAGCTATATTAGATAGAATCCCCGCCGGTCGATGGGGTACACCGGAAGATTTAATGGGCACTGTTGTATTCCTCTGTTCCGATGCTTCAAATTATTTAAATGGTACCGTTGTTACAGTTGATGGAGGGTGGATGGGCAGATGAAAACTAAACTTTTTTTTCGCTTTGGTATTTTTCTTTGCTTTAACTAATGGTGTTATTACTTTTGCCCAAACTGATATAAAACAAACAATCGAAAAATATAACATCGATAATTATGTTAATGAATTCAATCCGACTAAAGTTGAATCAACAAAAGTTGGATTTCAGTATTGGTTTGCGGACAAAAACTTTGCAGATGGCAAGACAGTTAAATTAAGTGTAGTAGCGCCTCATTCAGCAACACATCCTCCACATAAACATGCGGAAGATGAATTCTTTTTTGTTTTAGAAGGGACAGCCCAATTCTACCTTAATGGCAAAACTAAAATTGTTGGTCCTATGACTAGTTTGTATTGCCCCTCTGATGTTGAACATGGAATAAGCAACGTTGGTGATACTGTCCTTAAATATTTAGTGATAAAGAAATACATAAAAAATTAGCCATGAAAAAAATCTTATTCCTTTTTTTAATCTTTATTGCAACAAGTTACTCTCAACAAGATGTTGATTTAAATACGGGTATAGATATATCGGGCTTTTATGATAGTTCTCATCATTGGTATGATATAAATGATCAGGAAAAAATAATTACTCCCCTTAAAGATCAGCAACGTTACAAAAAACATGAAATAACAAAGATTGCCGATAACATACTTTTATTCCAAAAGAGTAATGGTGGCTGGGCTAAAAACTACGACATGTTAGCTGTTCTAACAGAAGAGCAAAAAGAAATTGTTAAAAAACATAAATCATCTGTAAACACAACTTTTGATAATGGAACAACATATAACCAAACCGAATATTTAGCCAAAGCATACTACATAACAAAAGATGAACGTTACAAAGAAGGATTTTTAAAAGGACTGAATTTTATTATTAAAGCGCAGTATCCGAATGGTGGATGGCCACAATTTTACCCCGATACAAGCGGATATCAAAAATATATAACCTTTAACGACGGAGCTATGATTGGTATTATGAAGCTCCTTAAAAAAATAGTTGATGGAGAAAAAGAATATTCATTTATTGATTCTATGTTATTGGATAAAGTAAGAACATCCTTTAACAAAGGAATTGAATGTATACTAAATTGTCAGATTACAGAAAACAATAAACTGACAGCTTGGTGTCAGCAACATGATAATATTTCCTTCAAGCCGGTTGGGGCAAGAACTTTTGAACTCCCTTCAATTTGTAATATGGAAAGTGCTGAGATTGTTGATTTTCTTATGAGCTTAGAAAATCCGAATGAAAGAGTTATTAACTCTGTTAAATCGGCTGTGCGTTGGTTCGAAGAAAGTAAAATTTATGGAATCAGGGTCGAAACAATTCGTGCAGAAAAAACTGAATTCATATATCATACAACTGATATTGATAAAGTTGTAGTGCAAGATTCAACAGCGCCACCAATCTGGACACGTTTTTATGAACTTGAAACACATCGACCTCTTTTTGCTAATAGAGACGGAATCAAAGTTTATTCAATGGATAAAGTAGAACGTGAGCGAAGAACAGGTTATGCCTGGTACACTTATGCTCCGCAATCAATTTTGGATAAATACATCGATTGGCTTTCAAGATTAAACTGATTGCTTACCACTTCTCTTGAAACAAAATTTTATTAGCATCTGAGTATTTTTTTTATAATTTTAAGCACAAATTTCTGAAGTATTTCTCCCTTTATTTTATTTCACCCACTGGTCATTTATGAAAAAAAGATTATTATTTGTCGAAGATGACGTTAATACTCAGAATATTTATAAAAGAATTTTTAGTCCTTACTTCAGAATAAATATTTGTGATAATGAAGAAACGTTTTATTCCATGATGAAGAAATTTAAGTTCGATGTCATTTTAATGGACATATCATTAAAAGGATTAAAAGACGGTTTACAATTAACAAAAGAACTTAAAAGCAGCGAAGAATATAAACATATTCCCGTAATCTGTTTAACAGCTCACGCTTTCCCGGTCGATAGAGAAAATGCAATTAATGCCGGGGTTGATGAGTTTTACACCAAACCAATAGAAGCTGCAAGGTTACTTCAGGTATTATTAAATGCTTCTGAAAAAAATAAATAGCTGCTAAGCATCTGAAGGTTATTTGTAAATTTTCAGCAAAAATATGTAGACTTTACATGTCCAAATTACTTGTAATCAAATAAATTGCTGAAATTGATATAATATTGGAAACGGTATGAGAATTGAATTAAATTTAGAGTGAAATTACTTATAGCATGCTTACAGGTTATTTTATAAAAAACTCAAAACCAATTAATATTGCCTTAGTTTCTCCGGAAGCAAGTTTACAATTTTTCCAATCGGATTATTTTACAATATTATTTATTGCATTAGTGCTGGTATTACTTTTTGTAGGAGTTCGGATTGTGATGGTTAGTCACAGTAGAAAAAATGGCGATATCCAGAAAGAAATTGAGTTGAAGACTTTGGAACTGGAAAGAATGAGCGCAAGTTTGCAGGATGAAATTAAAATGCGTAAAGAAGCTGAAGAACGTTTAATGGAAGAAATTGAAAAACTGAAGGAGACCAATTTTAATAAAGATAAATTCTTTTCTATTATTTCTCATGATTTGAAAAGTCCTTTCCAGGGGTTGTTGGGATTTACAGAATTACTGGCTGAGGAGTATGATACATTGGATGAAGAATACAGAAAGAATCTTATTAAAGAAATACGTTCGTCATCTCTTCACATTTATAATCTATTATTGAATGTGCTCGAATGGTCTCGTTTGCAAACAAATCGTACAGAATTTAATCCGGAAAAGGTAAACTTATGGCTTGAGATTGAAGAAATAAAAAATCTATTAATGATAAACGCATCTAATAAAAATATAACCCTTCACAATGAAGTTAGTAGAGATTGCTATGTTCTTGCAGATGATAATATGCTGCGGTCGATAATACATAATTTATTGAGCAACGCTATCAAATTTACAAAACCTGGAGGTTACGTAAAGTTCAGAGCTTCACTTGCCGGTAATTTCTATGTAATTAGTGTTATTGATAATGGAATTGGAATTAAACCGGATGATATCGGCAAAATATTTTCTATTGGAATTCAATATAGTACTGTTGGGACTTCAAATGAGAAAGGGACCGGATTAGGTCTTACACTCTGTAAGGAAATGATTGAAAAACATGGTGGAAGTATATGGGTTGAAAGTAAAGTCGGGGCGGGTTCATCATTTAGGTTTACACTTCCGAAATATCGAGCGCAATCGAAAGAAGAAATTATTCCTCTTGATCTGTTTAATAATTATAATTGATTTCATTTCATTAACTTTGACTAAGTAAAAATTCCAAAAGGCGGATTTATGATTCGTAAGATATTGTATATTCTTTTTTTCTCTTCTCTTATTTATTCTCAATCCATCGAAAAAATTAACTTAAAAATTTCTTTTCCTACTCAACCAGTTACACAATTCAAAGGATTTGGTGCCGAATGGGATTCAAGAGCTTATGATTTAAACGGAGTTGATGAGGAAGACTTTAAGTTAATAGGAGACAGAATAAAATGGATGAAAATGCCTATCGTTCGAATTATGATGCAAACCAAATGGTGTTATAGTAAGTCGCTTGGTTATGATTGGGAAAATAGAAATATGCAACTTCTCTATCGTCATCTCGATTTTTGTCAGCAAAATGGAATTGATGTTATTCTCTCCGATTGGGGAATTGAAGTGGACTGGCTTGCAGTTGACGGAATTGAGAAGATGGATAACCCGTTATATGCCGAAGTAATCGGAACCTATCTTGACTACTTAATCAACAAAAAAGGTTTTACATGCATAAAATATTTTGGACTTGTGAACGAACCCAATTATGAAGTAGGAAATTTTGAAAGATGGCGCAACGGTGCTGAAAATTTGTTTCAGGTATTAAAGGATAGAGAACTTGATAAGAAAGTTAAGTTTATTGGTCCCGGTCAAAGTAATGACAATGAATGGTTTTTTAATACAGTTGATGAAGCGCGCTATATTTTCGATGTGTATGATGTCCATATGTATGCATGGAAAGATAGAACTGCAAAAGGAAGTGTTCAAACCGATTTAACAACACTCTGGAATTATGCTAAATCAATTGATCCTAAAGCTGATAGAAAATTATACTTTGTAACAGAAGCCGGAATGAGAGATGGACAATCTGCTGCAATAAGTACACAGATAAATACTTTTTACTATGGTGTCTTTATGGTGGATTTTGCTATTCAGGCGATCCATTCCGGAGCTAATGCTGTTCTTGCCTGGATGCTTGATGATAATAGTCATCCCGACTTTCAATGGGGATTATGGACTGACAAAAAAAATGGGATGAAATTACGTCCATGGTTTTACACGTGGTCTTTGTTAACCAAATTGTTCCCGGCTGGTTCAGATCTTTACAAAATACGTTCGCGATCTATTAATGTAAGAGCTCTTGGTTCTAAAATTGTTTCAAATGGAAAGAGTAACTGGTCGTTTTCTGTTGTTAACGTAAATGCAAACCCGGTTAAAATTAATCTTAAAGTTGATAATGAAGGGGAGTTTTACTTTAATCAATATTTATATTCTGAAAACGATATGAAAGTTGACGGTAATGGTTTCCCCGTTCCGATTAAATCTTTTTCAGTAAACTTAAGTGAAGGTGTAGAAATTGAAATTAAACCACATTCAGTTTTGTTTCTTACATCACTTTCTTATTAAACATGGCATATTATAACAAGGAAACTCTACACTACTTTGTGATTAATAAACCCTATGGTGTTCTTTCACAGTTCACAGATTTGCAAGGTCGTAAAACTCTAAAATCTCTTTTCAATTTCCCCAAAGATGTTTATCCTGTTGGTCGTCTCGATATGGATAGCGAAGGTCTTTTGATTATTACTAATGATAAATTTCTCACCGATTACTTATTAAATCCAAAGAACAAACACGAGAAAGAATATTATGTTCAGGTGGAAGGGATACCAACTCTCGAATCTTTGAATAAACTTAGTCAAGGTATAGTAATTGAAGGAAGAAAAACTTTACCGGCTAAAGTGAAATTGATTAATGATCCGGATTTTGAACCAAGAATTCCACCGATACGCGAAAGGAAAACTATTCCAACAAGTTGGTTAAGTATTACTATAACTGAAGGACGTAACCGACAAGTTAGAAAAATGACTGCTGCAGTTGGTCATCCAACATTAAGACTGGTAAGAGTAAGAATCAAAAACATCACACTTGATAATATGAAATTAGGAGTTGTCAGGAAATTGTCGGATAAGGAAGTAGAAGGACTAAAAAAGTAAAAAAATTGAGCAGGTTTAAGAGCAGAAATATTATCATTATTAAGATCGGGATCAGGAACTATAAGAACTTAAGCTCCGATCCCGACCATTAATTATTTTGCTGATTAAAGATTCAGATTCAGACCAAGATAAAATGCTCTTCCTAATGTTCCGTAGTAAAGCACCTCTTCATATTTTTTGTTAAATAGGTTCTCTATTCTACCTGTTAATTGCAGATATTGAAGGACCTTGTAAGAAGCTGAAATGTTAACTAAATAATAATCCGGCAAAGTAACGCGTTGTACTGGAAAGTTTGAGAAATCTTTATCTTCGAGTTTGCCGACATATCTAATTCCGGCGTTAGCATTAAATTTTTCATTGATATGATAATTAATGTTAAGTGACGCCTGATGTTTAGGTCTTCTTAATAATTGCTTATTAAAATCCTCCGATCCCTCAAATAAATCTCTTGTCTCTGTAAAAGTATAATTAATATTTGCACTTATGTAATTGTTGTTTAAAAGCGATCCGTAAAACTCCAACCCTTTTGAAGAAGCTTGAGCAATATTAACAGTTCGGAAACTCGAATCGAAACCGAACATGTTTTCTAATTTCAAATCGAAGTACGAAATTCCAAATGTTAATTGATTATCAAAGAAATATTTCTCAATTCCAATATCCCATCCTTTACTTTTTTCCGGTTTAAGGTCCGGGTTACCCCATGCCGGGTCGAATAAATAAAATAAAGACGGGGCTTTGAATCCGGTTCCATATGTGAATTTAATTTTAAGGCCAATTTCATTTATAAAATATGCCGGTGCAAATCTTAAAGTTGTAACACTTCCAAACTTCTGATGTTTATCAATCCGGAATCCAATAGATGTAAATAAAGAATTAAAAAGATTTATCTGATCCTGTAAATAAATTCCGGTGTTAGTTACGGATTCTTCGGGGAAAATACTGTTATAAGGTCCCCACTCGCTCTGGCTGATATAGCTTGTATTGGCTTGCTCTTTTTCTGTTTCAATTCCGATTGTTATTAAATGATTTTCTATTAATCGTAAAGTATTCTGCCAATCGAGTTTTATTCTGTTTGCGCGGTTATATGAATCTGAAAATAAAAGTGGATGTAACGGATCATAGTTATCAATAGAATTGCCATATCTTTTTATGAATGATGCAGTAAGTTTTTTCTCCCATTTGTTATCGAATGAGTTCAGATTGTAAGATAAGTTGAAAATTTGTTCTTCTGTTTTATAAATATAATTTGGGTCATCGCCAAATTTTTCACTCTGATCAAGATCGCTTTTTGTTTTTGTAAACTTATAAAGAAAATTTATATAACCAAGTTTGTTTAGATTAATGCCCAACTTAGCAGTTAAACCGGTATTATGAAAACCGTCCTTTTCGGTGTTACCATATAATGAATTACTTGCTGAAATACCATTACTATACAATCTGTTAAATGATATAAAGTAATCAAAAATATTTAACTGTCCGGATGAACTAATATTTGTTTTGAAGAAATTATTTGAGCCGCCTTCGGTAGAAATGTTATAAAGTTTTTCTTTACTCCCTTTCTTAGTAAAAATGCTAACCACACCGGCAATTGCATCCGAACCGTATAGTGTACTTTGTGGACCTCTGATTACTTCAATTCTATCAATATCATGGACTGATAATGTGGAAAAATCGAATGCATTATTAGGAGAAGAGGGATCATTCATCTCGGTTCCATCGATAAATACAAGAACATGATTCGGATTAGCACCACGCATAAAAAGATTTGCAAGTTTTCCCGGTCCACCTTGCTGAATAATTGTTAGTCCGGGAATCTCTCTAAGTACTTCAACTATTGAGTTATACTGTTTGTTGGCAATTTCATCGGCACTAATAACCGAAATGGAACTTGCAATTGTGTAATAAGGTGTTTCAGTTCTTGTAGCAGAAACAACAACTTCCTTTAATGTAGTTTTAAGCGTGTCGTTCTGTGCTGTTATTACAACTGCTTGAAGAAGAATTAGAGAAATTAGAAATAGTTTTTTCATAGAAGTTACTCCTTAGATTATGCAACGAATGGTTCATTGCTTGGTTATAAGATGTAACTTCGTGGGTTTGAGAATGAAATGATAATTTGAGATATAACAAACTAATCAAAACCTCACCCGCGAAGGTTATTAATTGATTTAATTATTCAATTTTGGGCAGGTCTCCTGGCTCTTCCGATTTTCAATCGTCTTCCCATTCCGTGTGGGAACAGTGACATATTGATTGAAAACTTTTGTGTTGATGCAAAAGAAAAAAATCAAATAAAAAATCTGTGAAAATCCGTTAAATCTGTTTTAATCAGTGAGCTATCCTATAGATAAATATTTTTTCTTTTGATACAACTACCGGAATTACAGTTGCGGGGCAGCACCGGACTTTAACCGGTTTCCCTATTAAGTCCAAAAACGGACACCTAAAATTGTTTAAGAACGCAGTTCTAAAATAGAAAAGTAACCGCTGAGCGGCAAATTAATTTATTTTATTTATAAATATCTCTTTGAAAAAAATACTTATATGACTTATCTTAAGATGTGAATAATAACATACTCATAAATCATAGTGTATTCATACAATTTTTCAACCCGACAAATAATTCAGTTCAAAATTCCATTCACAGAATCAATTAAAATAGGAGAAATTTAATGGGCTGGTTCTTTAGAGCATTAAACTCCTCGATCGGTAAAAAATTTGTAATGGCTGTAACCGGTGTCTGCCTCTTGTTATTCCTGATTATTCATCTTATAAATAATCTAACGCTTTATGGTGGACCCGAATTATTCAATACAGTCGTTAAGAATCTTGATAGTATAAAACCGCTCGTTCGAGTTATCGAATTAGTACTTGTACTGATTTTTATTTTCCATATTTTCAATGGTGTTCGGCTCTGGTACGAAAACAAAAAAGCCCGTCCGGTTGGCTACAAGATTAAAGCATCTTCAGAAAATTCTGATATATTTTCCAGAACAATGTTTGTAACAGGATCAATTATTTTCATCTTTCTTGTTGTTCACTTAAGAACATTCTGGGTATCATTCAATCTTGGTCATGAACTTGCCGAACAGCACCAATATTACCAGATTGTCTCTGAAGCATTTAGCGATCCAATCTATTCCATTCTCTATATTATTGCAATGGTTCTGCTTGGTTTCCACCTTAATCATGGATTTCAAAGTGCTTTCCAGACATTTGGATGGAACAACAAAAAGTATTTCCCGATTATTGAGAAGCTTGGACTCATATACACTTTAATAATGGTAATCGGGTTTGCCTCTATTCCAATTTACTTTTTATTTTTCTACGGAGGGAACCTATGATTAAATTAGATTCAAAAATTCCAAAGGGACCAATCGAAGATAAATGGACAAGTCACAAGTTCAACATGAAATTGGTCAACCCGGCAAACAAAAGAAAGTACGACGTAATAGTTGTCGGGACAGGATTAGCCGGTGCATCTGCTGCCGCATCATTAGCAGAACTCGGTTATAATGTAACGGTTTTAACATATCACGATTCACCGCGCCGCGCACACAGTATTGCTGCACAAGGTGGAATTAACGCTGCTAAAAATTATCCGAACGATGGCGATAGTATCCGCCGATTATTTTACGATACACTAAAAGGCGGTGATTACCGTGCACGCGAAGGTAATGTTTATAGATTGGCAGAAGTGAGCAATAATATAATTGATCAATGTGTCGCTCAGGGTGTTCCCTTTGCAAGAGAATATGGCGGTCATCTCGATAACCGTTCTTTCGGCGGTGCATTGGTGTCAAGAACATTTTATTCGAGAAGTATAACCGGTCAGCAATTGTTGCTTGGTGCATATAGTGCACTTTCACGTCAGGTTGGACTTGGCAAGATAAAAATGTTCACACGCCGCGAAATGCTTGGACTAACTGTAATTGATGGTCAGGCACGCGGAGTAGTTGCGAGAAATTTAGTAACCGGTGAAATTGAGAGTTATGCCGCTCATGCTGTTTGTCTTGCAACCGGTGGATATTCAAGAGTATTTTTCTTGTCCACAAATGCAATGAATTGCAATACTACTGCAATTTGGAGAGCTCATAAAAAAGGTGCTCTTTTCGCAAATCCTTGCTTTACTCAAATTCACCCTACTTGTTTACCATTACATGGCGAGCAACAATCAAAATTAACATTGATGAGTGAAAGCTTGCGCAATGACGGAAGAGTGTGGGTCCCACTAAAACCCGGCGATAAGAGAAAACCAAATGAAATTCCGGAAGAGGAAAGGGATTATATACTCGAAAGAAAATATCCTACCTACGGTAACTTAGCACCACGCGATATCTCGTCACGTGCAGCAAAAGAAGCTTGCGATGCTGGTAAAGGTGTAGGAGAAACTGGTCAGGCAGTCTATCTTGATTTTGCTGATGCAATTAAACGTCTTGGCAAAAAAGTAATTGAAGAACGATACGGTAACTTATTCGAAATGTATCAATTGATTACTGCAGAAAATCCGTGGGAAGTACCGATGAGAATTTATCCCGCTCCACACTATACAATGGGCGGTTTATGGGTAGATTATAATTTGATGAGTACAATACCAGGTCTGTTTGTACTTGGCGAAGCAAATTTCTCTGATCATGGCGCTAACCGTTTGGGTGCGAGTGCTTTAATGCAAGGTTTAGCTGATGGATATTTTGTCATTCCTTATACAATCGGCGATTATCTTGCCGGTACAAAATTCACAACTGTAAAAACTGATCATCCTGAATTCAAAAAGGAAAAAGATGCTGTTGCTGATATGACAAAGAGACTCCTTTCAATAAAAGGAAAGAGGACAACAGATGATATCCATCGTCAGCTTGGCAGAATAATGTGGAATAAAGTTGGAATGGCTCGAAACGAAAAAGGATTAAAAGAAGCAATTCAGGAAATCCGGGAATTAAGAGAAGAATTCTGGAAGAATGTTAATGTCCCTGGTTCAGCCGAAGATTTGAATCAGGCATTAGAACGTGCCGGTAGAGTTGCAGATTTTCTTGAACTTGGTGAATTAATGGCAGTTGATGCTCTCGATCGTAATGAATCTTGCGGCGGTCACTTCCGTGAAGAATATCAATACGAAGATGGAGAAGCTAAACGTGATGACGAAAATTACGCTTATGTTGCAGCGTGGGAATTTATTAATCCCGGTCAATGGAATCTGCATAAAGAGCAACTTGAATTCGAATATCTGAAACCAACAGTAAGGAGTTACAAATGAGCGGAAATATGAACTTAACTCTTAAGATTTGGCGTCAAGCTAACGCTAATGCTGTTGGAGGATTTGTTACCTTCAACGTTAAAAATGTATCACCCGATAGTTCATTTCTTGAAATGCTTGATATTCTTAATGAAGAACTTGAAGCTAAAGGAGAAGATCCTGTTGCATTTGAACATGACTGCCGCGAAGGAATTTGTGGTGCTTGTAGTCTGGTGATTAACGGAAGACCGCATGGTCCGATGGAAAGAATTACTACTTGCCAGCTTCACATGAGACATTTTAAGGATGGTGATACTATCTGGATTGAACCATTCCGTGCAAAAGCATTTCCTGTAATAAAAGATTTGATTGTTGATAGATCAGCATTCGATAAAATAATTCAAGCCGGTGGATTTATTTCTGTTGATACAGGTGGTGTGCCCGATGCAAATGCAATTTTGATTTCTAAGGATGCTATCGAAAAGGCGACCGATGCTGCTGCTTGTATTGGGTGCGGAGCTTGCGTTGCCGCTTGTAAAAATGCATCTGCAATGCTTTTTGTATCTGCAAAAGTCTCTCATTTGGCTGTTCTACCTCAAGGGCAACCGGAACGTTATCAACGTGTTCAGGCAATGGTTAAAAAGATGGATGAACTCGGATTCGGAAGCTGTACAAATACTTATGCATGCGAAGCTGAATGTCCGAAAGGGATCTCTGTTCGTAACATTGCACGACTTAATAGAGAGTACTTCAATGCCAAGCTGAAATCGGAGAACGTTGAAGCTTAGCTTTAACCTTGGTAGTTTTTGACAAACTGTAAGGTTTATCTCTTTAATCCCGGCAAATATTGTCGGGATTTTTTTATTCCATTTTGGTATTATCGCTTAGTCCCTTTATGACTTTAAGTCATAATAAGGGTATCTTTACAGGGTAGAAATAAAAAATTGGGCTCATGTTCGAACGGGAAATTAAATTTATATACGATTTCAATCTGAATAAGGTAAACCGGCTCGGTCCTTATTTTACTTTCGAACAACTTTCGCGTATTGATATTCATCCGGCAATTCTAAATTATATCTCAGCAGAGATTGATTTCCTGATTTTCGAGGACAGGCAGAACCTGCTCAAAAATTCCGTTTTCGATTATTCCGGTGAAAAAATTTCTAATTACTTTAACCTCATAGGCGAAGAAGTAAAAAAATCAAAACGATTTTCTCTTGAGTATATTTCTAAACTTATACTGCATGCTTCTTCATTTACTATTAATTATTTAGTAAGACCAAAGTGGACATTATCAAAATTTGTTTTTGATGAAAGCGACCACAAGACTACTTTAGAAATAAAACAAATATTAAACTATATCTACTATTATCAGTATCTTAAAAAAATTTTGATCTCCTACATCAACTCAAAAAAGATTATTTCGATGAACTCCGATGAATTCATTAATCTTTTGGATAGAGTTGATAATCTTGGAATAGAAACTTATTTACCTTCTATTTTATCTAATGCAATAAAATCAATGGGTGATTTCTTCAATATTGGCGAAATACAAAAAAATAAAATTCCTTTTCTTGCGATAGAAAAATTTTTAGAAGAAAAAAAACTTGATGATCATCTCAAAAAAATTCATTCAGTATTCGGAATAGACACAACGACAAAAGTTAATATTCTTGACCTTCAGAAAACTTTAGAGAGCGTTTTGATTGAAAAGTTTGAACAACCCACTGAGGAAGTAATTGAGGAAGAAGAAGTTAAAGAAGAGATTTCTCCTGTTAAAGAACCAGAAATAGTTGAAGAAAAAATGGAAGATAGATCAGAAGAATATTATGAAGAAGAAGTTGAATCTGTTGATGAATCTAATGGTGATGATACTGTAAAACAAAAGAAGCTTAGAATACGTATAGATAAAAACAATGAGATTGAACCGGTTTATGAGGAAGAACCTGAAAATATACATTCACAAGAAGACGATACAAAGGAAGAAGAAATTGTATTAGAAGAAGAAAGTGATGAAGAATCTTTAAAAGCTGGGACTATAACAGAGGAAGAAGAAATAGTAGAAGAAAAGGATATCTATAAAGAAAACAAAAATTTAGAAGAGGAAATTGATCAGTCAGACCAACAGCAAAACATAGTTGAAGAAGAATTAATAGAAGAAATGGGAGCAGAGAGTATAGGTAACGAGTTGGTTGACCAGTCACTTGAACAGGAACAACAAGTAATAGAAGACGTGGACGCATCCGGGGAAAACGAATCGCTAAATAAAGATGAATTACATCCCGATAGAGTATATGATCAAATTATTCAGGAAGAATTAGAAACAGAAGAAAGTATGTTGCAAACAATACTTCAAAGCAGTAAAGAAGCTACGGAAGAAAATCCAAGTGATATAGAAGATAAATCATTAGAGGATCTTTCAAAACCTAAGATTGATGTTGCAGAGTTATTAGAGCATAAAGAAATGACAAAGATTATCGAAATGATTTTTGATTATGATATAGAAGAGTTTGCAAATACACTTGATGAAATATCAAGTTGTCAGTCTTTTGACGACGCTGTTGTAGTTATTAATCAATCGCTAAAGAATCGTAATATTAGCAGTAATTCAAAAGAAGCCGAAGCATTTAAATCAATCATTTCCAAATATTTCACTGATAAATAATCTTACATGTTTATTGACTATGCAAAAATTTATGTAAAAGCCGGTGATGGCGGAGCTGGTGCAATTGCGTTCCGACGTGAGAAGTACGTTCCTAAAGGAGGTCCAGCCGGCGGTAATGGTGGTAACGGTGGGAATATTATATTCAAAGCAGATTCCAATTTAAATACATTACTTGATTTCAAATATCAAAGAAAATATATTGCACAAAATGGAGAACGGGGTGGATCATCGCTAAAAGATGGTAAAACTGGCAAAGACATAATTATTAAAGTGCCGGTCGGAACCCTGATTAAAAATGCCGATACCGAAGAAATTCTTTGTGATCTAAACTCAGATGGAAAAGAATTTATAGCAGCAAAGGGTGGTAAAGGTGGTAAAGGAAACAGTAACTTTGCAACACCAACAAACCAAACTCCAAGATATGCAGAACCGGGTAAACCTGGAGAAGAACTGAATATTATACTTGAACTAAAATTGATTGCTGATGTCGGATTGGTCGGATTTCCTAATGCCGGTAAGTCAACTCTTATTTCTGTTATTTCTGATGCAAAACCTAAAATTGCAGTTTATCCTTTTACAACTTTAGAACCAAATCTTGGCATTGTTCGTTATAAAAATTTTCAAAGTATTATCGTTGCTGATATCCCCGGAATTATTGAAGGGGCTCATCATGGCAAAGGACTTGGATTAAAATTTTTGCGTCATATCGAAAGGACTAAAATCCTTTTGTTAATGATTGATATTACATCTGAAAATTTTCAGAAAGATTTTGATACATTGATTAATGAACTTAACCAATATTCAAAAGTACTGAACAAGAAAAAGAAAATCCTTGGTTTTTCAAAAGCTGACCTTGTAGATAAAGCAACTATAGAAAAAATTCGCAAAACAAAAATAAAAGGTTATAAGGGACCGGTTATTGTATTCTCTTCTGCAAGTAAATTCGGTATTGATGAATTATTAGATGTGCTATGGGAAAATTTACAAGATTAACTCCACTTGGATTTGCTGTTAGAATCACATCTTTTTTTGTGTTAGCAATTGTTGTATCATTTTTATCCTTAATGATTGGACCGGTTAGTATAAGTCCTGGCGATTTTTTTTCTTCACTTTTTACTTCTGATCACAGTGATTCAATTTCACAAATAATTTTTGAAATCAGATTACCAAGAATTTTATATGGTTTTGCTGTAGGTGGTGGATTATCAATTGCCGGAGCTGTTTTCCAGGCAATGTTGATTAATCCTCTTGCCGAACCATACATATTAGGTATTTCGAGTGGCGGAACATTTGGTGCAGTACTTTCATTTTTGATAGGGGCTTCATTTATAGGTACTCAAGCTCTTGCTTTTGCCGGTGCAATTTCTGTAATGATAATTGTTTTTTTACTTGGCAAAAGATTCGGCGAGCTTGAACCTAATGTGTTACTTTTGTCCGGAGTAATGGTTGGCGCATTTTTCTCTGCAGCCATTCTATTATTGATGGGTTTATTAAACGATTCCTTGCGTACAGCAATTTTCTGGTTGATTGGTAATCTCTCTTTAGCTGATAAGAATAATTTAATACCAATATTATCAATTACATTTATAATTTCTATTATATTAACAATGCTATCGGATAAATTTAATGTTATGAGTCTCGGTTCCGATTTTGCTAAACAGTTGGGTATTAACACTAATCGTGTAAAAAATATAACTTATATTCTTACAAGTATACTTATCGGTGCTTTAGTTTCAGTTAGCGGAATTATTGGGTTTGTTGGGTTATTAATTCCTCACGTATGCAGAATGATTTTTGGAATTGATAACAGAGTTATTTTCCCGGCATCCTTTTTTATTGGCGGTTCATATTTAGTTATGGCTGATACAATTGCAAGGACAATAATTTCTCCGGCAGAATTACCAGTTGGTGCAATTACTGCTATTATTGGCGCTCCCATTTTTATTTATCTTTTAAGAAGACGGTTTAAATTAATTTTTTAGGAGAAATACATGAAGAGTAAAAAACTTAGAAATTATTTATTGGTAATATTTATTCTATCTGCTTGTTCAGCGGGTATCAATATCTTTACCGATAATGATGAAATCTCCATGGGGAAGCAATTTGATGCCGAAATCAGAAAAAATACTAAGGAGTATCCTATCTATAAAGGAGACCCAAGCGTTAAGGAATACATCAATAATAATATTTTCCAGGAAATATTAAACTCCCCTGAAGTCAAGAAATCTACTGTTTATTCCTACCAGATGGAAATAATTCAGAATGATACAATGTTAAATGCGTTTGCAGTGCCCGGAGGATATGTTTATATCTATACCGGAATTTTAAAATATCTTGATTCCGAAGCTGCACTTGCCGGCGTAATTGGTCACGAAATAGCTCATGTTGAAAGACGTCATGCAACCCAGCGAATTACTAAAGCTTATGGGATTCAAATAATCTTAAGCATTGCTTTAGGTAATAATCCGTCTCAAGTAACAGAAATGGTTGCTAATTTATTCGGAGGGTTAGCACTCCTTGCCAACAGCAGAGCCAATGAAGATGAAAGCGATGAATATTCAATCAAGTATTTAAAGAGCACAAGATTCTATCCCGGCAGCGTAAAATTCTTTTTTGAAAAATTGAGAGATGATGGTAAGGTTTCAAGGGGAGGTCAAGGTATCGCAACATTTTTATCTACTCATCCGGATCCTATTGCAAGGATAAATTCAACGGACCAGCGTCTTTTGGCAGAAAATATACCTGTTAAAAGTTATAAGGATTCTGGACAGGGAATTTTTAAGGAAGAATACCAAAAATTTATTAAAAACAAGCTGAAATAAGCTTAATCAAAGGTTAATTTTTGATTTACTCTATTACTTGATGTTTCAAGCAGTACTCTTTATATTTGATGCCCGACTTTAGAAAAATTTCTAAAAATCGGCTTAATAATGGCGAGGTAGCTCAGTAGGTTAGAGCAGTGGAATCATAATCCACGTGTCGGGGGTTCGAATCCCTCCCTCGCTACATTTTTATCGGAGTAAAAGATGTATACTTTATTAATAACAATTTCGCTTTTTATTTCTGTTTTACTGATAATTGTTGTTTTACTGCAATCAAGTAAAGGTGGAGGACTGGCTGGTTCGTTCGGTGGCGCTGGTCAATTCGGTACTGTCTTTGGCACAAGACGAACTGCTGATTTTCTTAGCAAAGCAACATGGTGGCTCGGCGGTTCATTGCTTGTATTAGCAATTGTAATTAACCTTTTCTTTTTGCCCGGTCAATCGTCAGTTGATCAAAGGGAAAGTATAATTCAAAGAGATAAACAAGCTGTCCCAACTGCTCCGGCATTGCCTCAACAGCAGTCAACTCAACCCCCACAGAATAAATAAGTTTAAGACCTCTTCTAATTTGAAGGGGTCTTTAAATTTATGACCTCTGAATTATTCATATTACATTGCTAATGGTGATCAAAATGGGAAAACAAATCAAAGTTCAAAAAGCTTATAAGAATTTAGAGTTCCTTTCTTCTGCGGAAGCAAGGACTATCAGAATTTTATCTGAATATTATGAACCGAAAGCAAGATTTCAGAAATACAATATAGTTGATACAATTGTTTTTTTTGGTTCAGCAAGAATTATATCACGAAAAGATGCATTAAAGCTTGTTGAAAAAGCACAGAAAGACAACTCGAAATCTTCCGATATCAATTTTGACCGTGCAGTTAAACAACTTGAAATGTCTAAATATTATGAGGATGCTGTTAAGCTTTCTAAGAGATTAACTCAATGGTCCAAATCTTTGGGTCAAGATAAAAATCGTTTTATAATATGCAGTGGTGGTGGTCCGGGTATAATGGAAGCTGCTAATAAAGGAGCTAAACTAGCCGGTGGTCATTCAATCGGTTTGAATATTAGTATCCCATATGAACAGTTTGTTAATAAATATGTCGATCCTGCACTTGCTTTTGAATTCCATTACTTTTTTATGAGAAAATTATGGTTCATTTATTTAGCAAAAGCATTGATTGTTTTTCCCGGTGGTTTTGGAACGATGGACGAATTAATGGAGGTTTTAACTCTTGTTCAGACAAAGAAGATTACAAAAAAAATGAAAGTTATTATTTATGACGAAAACTATTGGAGAGATGTAATAAATTTTGATGCTTTAATAGAACACGGTACAATTAGTAAAGAAGACATGAAACTTTTTGATTTCTGTAACACAATAGATGAAGCTTTTGAGAAAATAACGAATCATTTTAAGAAATATTTCCTTAACAAGAACAATAATAACAACATAAAAAAACCCCGCAAATAAGCGGGGTTTTTTGTTAAGCTTTTTTGTCTTTCAAAGCTTGCTCACGCGATGCTCTTCGTTTTGCCTTTATAAGATCCATTCGTTTTTCGATTGATGGTTTAACGAAGAAAGTTCTTTTCTTAAACTCTTTTAGAATTCCAGAACGTTCATATTTTTTCTTGAAACGCTTAAGAGCTTTGTCAATATTCTCGTTCTCTTGAACGGTTATACCTACCACTTATTATCACCTACCTTCTTTGTGGATTAAATTTAGCGCCACAAACCTAACTATTTAAGGGAAAATAGTCAAACAGTCTATTCTTCTTCCTTGAGTGAAATAACCAAAACGGGACATTTTGAAAATCTAATTACTTTTTCTGCAACACTTCCTAATAATGTATGAAGCACACCTGTTCTTCCGTGAGTTGCAATAATAATGATATCAGCGTTTATTTCTTTAGAATAATTGACTATCTCTTCATAATCTGTTCCTACTCTAATTTCTTGTATTACGTTCAATGTTGTGTCTTCTTTAAAAAATGATGCAGCTTCCGAAAGCTTATTTTCTGCCTCTATCTTCATCTTAGCCAATATTTCTTCTTCACTTAAACCGAGCGATTTTGCAGAAAATAGCGGAGGTGATTTCTCGAGTACAAAAATTAAATAGATGTCAGCATTCATTCTTTCTGCTAAATCTTTTACATAATCGAAAGCTGTATAAGAGATTTTACTGAAGTCTGTTGGTACCAATATTCTCTTTATATCATACATATTGCAACTATGTAACGGGCGTTACTTTATTAGATTATTTTTCTGGGAGAATTAATACAGTTTTTATTTTTTTTCTGATATTAGCTATGAGATATTCGGGTGCGCGTGATTTGCTTAAGCGGTTCTTGAGTAATTCCTTAATAAATACCTGGCGTAGATATTCTTGTTTTACTAAGTAATTTTGCTCAATCAGGGATTTTACTCTGTTGATTAGTAACTGATCCTCCAATTCATTATCAACATATGACGTTATTTCATCAATTATTTCAATCATCTTTTCGAATTTTTTCCGTCAGCAAAACCTTTTAGTTTAGCATAGTCATATAACTGTGAGTATAACATTTTTCTTGCTCTGTGTAACCGGGATCTTACCGTGCCGACGGGAATATCAACAAAGTCGGCAATTTCATCATAGGTAAATCCTTCTATGTCGCTTAAAATAATTACAGTTCTAAAATCTTCGGGCAAATCGGTAATCGCTTTCGAAATTTCATCATCTAGTAGATTACTAAAGACATCTTGTTCATAATGTTTAGTTTCTACCTCATCAGATTTAATGTTTTCATAAAAGTTTTGTACATCTTCATAATCAACTTTATTTGGTTCTTTAACTTGTTTTCTATAGTCGTTGATGTAAGAATTCTTCATTATTCTAAACAACCATGCTTTACAATTAGTGCCCTTTTCGAATTTATCGAAAAATCTGAAAGCTTTTAAGTAAGTCTCCTGTACTAAATCATCTGCATCATCTTCGTCACCAGTCATTTTCAAGGCAAAGTTATACAATGAATCCATATGAGGAATAGCTTCCCGCTCAAACTCTTCATAAAGTTCTTTGAGCTTTTGATTTTCATTGTATGTAGTGTTGGTTGCCATATAACTTTTTATTTGCCTTAAAAATCCTCGTACTAAAATTAAGAAATTACAATTCCATTTAATATTGAATTCGAATAATTCTCTATGGGACAAATGAATCCATTAATCACCATGTATTTTAACTGATCGTTTTGATAAAAAGATAGGTTTGCCAGTTCCTCTATACCGATTGAATGTTCATATTTTAGATTTGATGGCAAAAGATTGATTGGTTTTTCTAAGAATGTATGGCGGATTGCAAAAGGATCAATTTTTATGGTGCTGTGACCACTGGTAATTATTTGTCTAATTTCTTCATTAGAAGGTAACTCTGAAAATTCTTTTTCAAAAATTTTTGCCGGTCTAACTTCATAACCACTGAGATCAACTTCATTAATTCCAACGAAAGAACTTAAATCTCCTACTTCCATAATTTTACCCTTACAGTAAAATTTGTTTAGTTCCTTGCAAAATTTTTTTTCTCTATTAATACCTAAATCAACTCTGAATTCTTGACCATTAGTTTTATAAACTAAATTTCTAATGAGCAGATCAAATAACATTGTTTGATTTTCCGGGATTGAGTAGTAATCCGTTTCTGTCATTTTCAAATATTCGTTTGTGCTTATTGAATAAAAACCGGCAAGCAGAGCAATAAAGTTGAGTTTTCTTATCAAGCTTTTGTTTCGGTCGCCTATCGCAAAGCCGGATTCTATTAATACAGAGCTTATTGAATTAGCTGTAAATGTATCTCCGAAAGATCTAGGTTCGTGGTCGTCTTTGTATCGCGCAACTTGGTTTGGAATAAGTTTTTGAATTGACTTATTAATAGAAGCAATCAGTTGCATGCTCTTTTTACGGGTTTCATTAATTGTATTTTCATAATTGAACGGGGGAGCCAGCATAGAAATTGCAGAACTCTTACCGGTTCTTCCTACAGTATAATAACTATTCTGATCATGAAGATTAAATGCAAATTCGGGTTTTACCTTATTAGCGACTTCCCATAATACTTTTGCTTCAGGTGTCACTGTTTTTAAAGAATCGCGGTTAAGATCAACAGATATTTTGTTCTCGCGTTTGTATCCTTCTGCTCCATCCGGGTTTAAAAGTGGAATAAAATAAATAGTAAGCTTATTTAATAATTCCTCCCTTAAGTCGTTGTATTTGTCATTTCTTTCGAAAAATTTTAATAAGTCGAAGATAGCGGCAGTTGCAGTTGGTTCATCACCATGCATTTGTGACCAGGCAAGTAGAATTCTTCTACCTTTACCTATGGTTATGCAATAAATTTCTCGTTTTTCAATTGACTCACCGACTTTTTCAATCCTTAAAAATTCTTTTGAGGAATATTTTTGTACTAATTTGGTTACATCTGAATTTGTTATTCTTATCTGGTCGATTTCGTTTTCTACATAATTGTTGTATTGCTCGAATATTTCTATTTCACTAAATATTGTATCCAAATCCTACCCCGTTTATGATTGATTTTGATAATGAATTGCTCCAAATTTAGTGTGTCTTTATCAATTATTAAAGAAAAATAAAAGGAGGAGTAATGGCTACCGACAAACTTGTAATAGGTTCAAAGTGTCCTCATTTTAATTTACCGGCAACGGATGGAAAGAATTATTCGTTAGATTCATTTTCCGACAAAAAAATATTAGTTGTAATATTCAGTTGTAATCACTGTCCATATGTTCAGGCATACGAAGATAGAATTATTGAGATACAGAACGATTATAAAGATGTTTTAAGTATAGTTGCAATCAGTTCAAACGAAACAGTTAATTATCCCGAAGATTCTTTTGAAAAAATGAAAGAAAGAGCTGAACAAAAAGGATTTAATTTTCCTTATCTTTTTGATGAAACTCAAGATGTGGCAAAAGAATTTGGGGCAACTCATACACCTGAAATCTTTTTATTTGATGAAGATAGAAAATTAGCTTTCCATGGAAAGATAGATGATAATTGGCAAGACCCCAAGAATGTTAAATCGAAATATTTGCGTAATGCTATCGAGGAATTGATCGCCGGTAAAAAAGTTTCTGTGCCGGAAACCTTTACAATAGGTTGTACAATTAAGTGGAAAAAGTAAAAGAGAATTCTTTTGCCACTAATTGCACGAATTATCACTAATAAAATAAAACATTCGTGGTAATTGGTGAAATTAGTGGCTAATAATTATATCATTTCACCAAAGTCATCTTCAAATTTCTGAAGCAGATTAAGCGGTTGAGGCGAGATTGCAAAACAATATAACGGGTAGAGTTGCAGAATCATAGAAATCATTTCATCAATTATTTTATTACTATATAAAATTCTTTGTGATAACTCTTTTTTCTTTTCGAGCAATATGTAATCAATTTTGCACATGGCAGAGAAATCTTTTTCTGCATTAAAATTTTTTGAAATGATACTCATATCATCTTCTAAGTCCGATAATTTGTAATTACCGTTTATTTTGTATTTAACGCAGACAGATTTTATTTCTTTTTCAAATTTTTTTGTGTTCCCGTTAAAGAAAAGATTATTACCCTTCTTGTTATTTATAAACATGCCTAATTCAGCACCGTTGGGACTGAAATAGAGATAAAATTCGCTATCTAGTTTAAATCTTCCGAAATGAATCAATAGAAAGGTTCTATATGGTTCACCTTTTGAAAAGCGCATATCTTTATTAAGCCGCATTATTGTTTCATTAAATTTTGGCTCTGATCTAATGGCGGGATTTAATCTATTCAGGAAGGGAGCTATTTCGTTTATAAATAACTTTGCCGGTTCAACTAAATATTTTTGATATTGTTCTCTATTATTTCTGAACCATTCTACCTTATTGTTTTTCTTTAAGTCGCGTAAGAAATTGAAAATCTCCGAATTAAATCCGGTAAATTGTAAGTTGTCGGATTTCAATACATTATCCCTAAGCTAACAGAAATGTAAAACGAACCCCAGCTTTTTTTAACATTACCTATAAGACTTTCCACTCCATCTCCGAAAAGGTTAGTATAGTAATACCTGAGATTAATACCAATAAGGCTACTTTTACTATCACCGAAGTTAGCACCTAATCCTGCATATCCTCCGGCAGCATAGTGCATCTTTGCATCACCGAATGCACTGAAAAAATCTTTTTCGTATGGAGTAGTTAGAACGAAAGTAGGTCCGACACCAATTGAAATGTATGGACGTAAGTTTTCTGTAAGAGCATCAGCAAATAATCTGTATTGTAAACCAAAATTAAGTGGTAATACAAAAACTCTATTAATCTTTCCGAATACAAATGTATTTCCCCAATAATCGACATATTCCATTTCTCTGTCATCTTTGGATTCGGAAATTGAAAGGTCAATTACTCCGCTAATTGTTCTGTTGAAAGAATATTTATAAAATGTACCAAGTCCAAAACCACCTTCACCAAACATTATATCTGCACCCCAACTATTAGGAGGAAAAACTTCCGGTGGCTTTTCAGGCGCTAATTGACCAATTCTTTGTGCTTGTGCTGGTAATGCAAATAAAATTATTACCAAAGAATATGCTAATACTTTCATTTTTACATTCCTTTTGCTAACCTTCATATGTAAGTTATTCATATTATATAAAAAATCAACCAGATAAATTTAGTATTATTGCTCAATTTAACAATCACATAATTTAAAAGGTTCTCAATGGCACTTAACCTGGAATTAAAAATTAAAGTTGATTCGTACAAAAAAATATCGGAAAAAGTTAAAAATTCTAATGCAGTATATGTTAAAACCATACTTCAAAAGGATATTTATTATAAGGTTAAGAAAGGGTTGCTAAAATTAAGGGTTGAAGAAGGAAATTTTACATTGATAAAATATTTAAGGGATGAAAAAGGAAAACGCTGGAGCAACTATCATTTATTAACTTTGACCGGAGAAGACCCAGAAAAATATCTTAGCGATCTGTTTGAGGTCGATACAATCGTTCAGAAAAAGAGAGAACTTTATATGTATAAAAATACACGGATTCACCTTGATAAGGTTAAAGGGCTTGGTCATTTTCTTGAATTGGAATCGGTTGTTCTAGAAAATAAAAAAATATCAGAAAAAGAATTTTATGAAGTAGTAGAGTTTTTAGGTTTAGATTTATCAAAACAAATTAAAGCTTCTTATAAAAATTTGATTGAACAGGGAAGAAGAAAAAAGATCTAATGATTATTACCAGACTAAATATCGATAAAGTTGATCTGGATAATCTGATAAATCAAAAAATCGATTCTGACAAAATTGAAGAACTTTTGTTAGTTGTTCCGACTAATCGGAAAGCAAGAACTGTAAAGAAAGAAATAATTTCTTTAATGCCAGCCAAATCTGCTCATACCATTAATGTTGAAACGCTCGGAACACTTTCATCAAAATTATTAAAGCAATTTCAACCATTCCGACAATTGAGCGAAGCTTCTTCAACAGTATTTATTAAACAGAGTGCAGCAGAATTAAAGTTACGGTACTTTTCACTTTATAAGAATGAAATTCCTTTTGGAACATTGGACCGTTTGAAAAATATTTTTTCTGAATATAAGAGACATGGGATTTCCCCAAAATCCTTAAGAGACGAATCAGAAAAACTCGACAAGACAGAAAAACTAAAAACACTTGACATTGCAGATATTTTCGAAAAATATGTTGAAAAGTGTTCCAAGTTAAATGCTTATGAATTAGGAGACATATATCAAAAAATTCTGACAATTAATGACGAGGATTTTTATAAGTATTTTTTTACTATCTATTCTGCTGTCAATCTAATAATTATTGATGGATTTGATGAATTTACAGTTCTTGAGCAAGAAATTATTAAAAAGTTATCACTTATAGACAAAATCGATTTATTTATAAACTTTGATTACAACAAAAAAAACATCTATTTATTTTCACATCTTGACAAATGTTTTGAACGATTTCAGTCGGATGGATTTAATATTATTATTGATCTAAGTGAATTAAGAACAACTCAGTTTAGGCAAACTATCCGAGACTACCTCTTCACAAATTTGCAGAATCATAAGAAATTAGATTGTAGAGAAAAAATATTTATTCACTCGGCTTTTAACAGAGAAAAGGAAGTTGAAAATATCTCTAAGGAAATAAAAAAAATAATTATTGATAAGTATGTTGAACCACATAAAATCTGTGTTGCTTTCAATCTTATTCAAAATTATTCCTCGATTGTAAGGGATATTTTTGAAAAGAATGGTCTACCATTTAATTTAAGCGACAGAATTTCTCTGGATAATTCTAACCCTGTAAAAGCAGTTATAAACTTTTTAGAGATAGCCGAAAATGATTTTTATTACAAAAACATTTTTCGTGCTTTAACGAGTGGTTTTATTGAAACAGGTGAGAAAGAACTATCAAATTTGCATATGGTGTCTTCTCAACTTAAAATAGTTTCTGGTAAAGAGAATTGGAAAACAACAATTACAGAGGCGCTTAATAATCTTGCTTTTGATACAGAGATAGAAGAAGATGAACAACAAAGAAAAATTGAATCATACAAACAAGCGCTGGAAACTATTTCGCAAATCGAAAAGAAATTGCAGCCATTTGAAGTTAAGCTTTCTATCCCTGAATTCTCCGAAAAACTTTTAGAATTTATTTATCAATCAAAAATTGCAGAGAAAATATTAATTGACTCCGATAACTTAGAAGAAAATGTCCGCGGAATGGCAGCGTTTATCGACACATTTAAAGAAGTCTTTGATTTGTTAACCGACGAATACGGAAGTGATAAAAAATTTAACTTACACTTTTTTCTTGACCAGTTAAGAACAGCTTGCAGTTGGGCGCGATTTAATGTAAAAGAGAAATCCAATTATGGAGTTCAAATAACTTCTTTAGAAGAAATTCGTGGACTTAAATTCGATTACCTTTTTATAGGTGGTTTGTGCGATGGCGATTTACCAACAAGATATTCTCCGGAAGTTTTTCATTCCCCTTCATTCAGAAAAAAAGCCTTTACGCATCAAACTGATGAACGGAATTTATTTTATCAGGCATTACTTACATGGAAGGAAAAACTTTTCCTTAGCTATCCCGAGACAGAAGCGGGAAGGGAATTGGTTAAGTCTTCATTCCTTTCTGAATTTGAAAAACTTTTCGAGGTTAACAAAAAAAACAATAAAGACTATCAAGATATAATAACATCCATCGAAGAATTTGAAACCGAACTTGGCAAAGCTGAGCTTAACTTTGTTGATGATGAACTTAATAGATTATCAGTCAAATTTAATCTGAATCTACAGCAAATAAGTAATTCGATTTCCATTGAGAAAATACGTGAAGAAGATCAATTCTCGGTATCACCTTATACCGGGTTTATTCTGTCTGATGAAAAAACATTATTGAGTGAAGCTGCTATTGCTAAGTTGAATTCATACTTAAATCGACAGCACTCAATTACCCAACTTGAAACTTATGCTAAATGCCCTTTCAAGTTTTTTGTTGAAAAAGTGTTGAATGTTCAATTAATAGAAGAACCCACCGAAGATATCGAAGCGCTTGAGATGGGGAATATTCTACATAACATTCTGTACATCTTTTATACTGAATTACGAAAACAAAACATCAGATTAGACACGAATGATAAAAATTTAATATCGAGATGCTTAAAAATGATTAATGAGATCGCCGAACAAAAAATATCTCAGAATGCATTTAAATCACCATTAACATTTTACGAGAAAGAAAAGATTTTTGGAATTGGTGGAAACAAAAGTGAATCAATATTAAGTAGATTTATTGAATATGAAGCCGAGAATAACAATGATTATTACCCGACTTACTTTGAAGTACGTTTCGGTTCAATAAGAGATGAAAATTCAGATGATCAGCTAAGCAATGCAGAGCCAATTAAAATTGACGGAATAAAATTGAAAGGTAAAATTGATAGAATCGATCTATCTAAGAGCGATGATTCATTTAGTATAGTTGACTACAAATTGAGAGGTAAAAAACCAACATTCCGAGAATTAAAAGAAGGGATCTCACTTCAATTACCGGTTTATTTATTCGCAGCATCGGAGCTTCTTAAAAGTAAATACAATAAAAAGTTTTCGCCTGACCAAATGATTATTTATTCGCTCAAATATTCAGTTGACGATTTCGGTAAAAAACCGGTATCAATTCGCGACAAGGAGATCAAAACCTCCGAACAATTAATACAAACCACACACAATCATATCAAAAAATACATTGAGCAAATTAGCCGGGGGCAATTCGGACTATCACCACATGAGGAGAGAGAACAACTAGTCTGCCGGTACTGCAGTTTTGAAGGAGTTTGCCGTATTAAAAATTAAATCCTTTATGTTCGAGTAATAAAAATTATGGTTTTTATACTATTTTAATAATTTTTAACCTACTTTATTTCTTTAAATTTCCTATTAAACTAATAATTGTAGTCATATAGGTTAAATAATTTTCACTATTTTAAAATTTAACTTGACAAACTCGTTTTTTTTACATTGCTCTCAGAATTAAGAGGGGGACTAATCTTGGGGTAGAGTTAGTCAGAAGTTTCAAACCGGTAAGTATTCTTTTCTCTGCATCGTATTATTTCTTAATTGCTCTTCTTCTATTCTCCGGTATAAGTAAAATACTGGATCCCCAACCTATGCTTGAAACAATAAAAGCAGTAATTAATGTAAGTGACGAACTGCAGATTGCTGCAGCTACGCTGTTGCCGTTAATAGAAATAACTCTTGCAGTAATGCTTCTGTTAAGAATAAAAGAAAAAGAAACGGTTATTGCTGTAACAGTTCTTTTTCTATTCTTTTTTCTTTTTAGTGTTTACGGAACCGTAATAGGATTAGAGAACGACTGTGGTTGTTTTGGCAAAGCAGTTGAAAGTAGTTTTGGAATAGGGATGGTGATAAGAAATCTTGTTTTTCTTTTAATTGCCTTTATATATTCTAATATGGATAATAAATGAATAAAAAAACTATTATTAAAATAGCAACTATAATACTAATTATTTCTAGTATTGTGTTGCTTGTATTATCTGTTTATGACTTTTTCAAAGCTAGAACAGAAGAAAAGTTATTCTTATTAACAAATCAAGACTATGAATTAAATGAGTTTATTAAAAATACTACGTTATCTAAGAGATATTTCTTCGAAGAAACAAACACATCAAAATTCACAGCCTTACTTTTAATTAATTCAGAAGATTGTAATCCGTGCAAAAAAAATCTTATTAACTTTAACAGTTTTCTCATAAAAAATAGAAATAAGTACGACATAAACCAAATAATTCTAATAAAAGATACTAATGAGAATAAAGCACTTTGGTTCTCGAATACACTTCGTACTAATGTCCCTAAACTATGTGGATATGATAAAATTTATATTCCCCAATTGGAGAAATATGGAAGAACTGTAAATTCAAGACAATTAATTCTAGTAGATAATTTTAAGAAAAAAATTCGTGCTCGTGTAAGAATAGTTCGAAATAATTTATTAAGTAATGAAAAGTTGGAAGAGATATTTAATACAATTACTAATTATGATTAATATTTTCAATTAAATAAATAACTTACTAATTGTAGAATTTGTAAGAAGTATAAATAAAATGGGAGGTGATTATAATGTCGAAACGGAGTCTTGCTTTTATAGCTTCATTTTTTCTTTTCTTATTTTCTTTAGTGATTTACATTTATCCAGCGAAACCTATTATTTGTAGGGACTGTGGTAGCATTGACAATTGTCTATCTGGGAATGGACTGGATATAGGCTGGACCGTTTGTATAATTGTAAGCAGTGAATCCGGCATCAATTGCACGGTTGCAGGCGCATGGTGTAGCTAATGCAGTATAAGTTAAATTAAAAATATTCATTACAATTGGGAGGCTTTATGTTTACTAAACAAAATCGTAAAATCACTTTAACAATTCTTATCTTCTTTTTTTCGTTGATTTCCTACATATACCCTAAATTACCTTCTGCCTGTCTGGACTGTGGTAGCATTAGTAATTGTTTAAATGGGAACGAATTAGATACTGGCTGGACAGCTTGCGTAATAATAAGTAGTCCTTCAGGTATAAGTTGTGAGGTTGGAGGTCATCTGTGTTATTAAGACTTTAAACTACTTCATAATAAAAGGAGGATCTTATGTTTTGCAAACAAAATCTTAAAATATTTTTTTCAATTACTATTTTCTTTTTCTCTTTAATTTCCTATATATACCCCAAATTACCTACAACCTGTAAAGACTGTGGTAGTATTGAAAATTGTTTGTATGGTAACAATTTATCTGAAGGATATACCACATGTGTTTTAGTACGTACTGAGTATGGCATCGGATGTCAAGTTTATAATTGGTGCCAATAAGAACATGCTTCTCAGGTATACCTGAGAAGCATCATAATTTTAAAATAGGGTCGTTATGAAATTAAATAATATTTTTATCCTAATTGCCTGCTTATTTACATCAGTTCATGCTCAAAATAGCAGAGTAAATATTAAGGAAATATTAACAATAGGAGAACATGATTTCTATTTCACCTACCCGTTGAAAGTAGCAGTTGATTCCGACAATAGTATTTTCGTTGTTGACAAGAATGCAACTGAGTTGTTTAAGTTTAAAAGCAACGGAGAATTAGTTAAAAAAATAGGGAACCAAGGAAAAGGGCCGGGTGAATTTGTAGAAGTTACAAATATTGTTTTTCAGGGAAATAATATTATTGCATTTGATAGAACTCAGCAAAGATTCACTATTTTTAATAATAATGGTATTTTGGTCAAGACAATTAATACTCTGCAAAAATTAATGATGAATCCTTTATTCATTGATAAGTTAACGAATGAATCTTTGTTTGTTTATGATCCTACCAATGTTGAAAAAAGTAATTTAGTTTTTTATGAACTAAGTAGTGATCTAAAAAATATTCAATATTTCTTTGGAAATGCTGAAAGCGTTTTTGATCTTTCAACTCCTTTTGGAAGAAGTTTGAAAAGTGTTGAAAACCTTGATATATGTATATTATCAAGCACTAAAATAATCATATCACAAAGATTTTACAATGGGAAAATTTTGTTGATGGAAAAAATGACAGACGGGTGGAAGTATACTGAGCATAATGGATTTAAACCATATTTACCAGCTTATCAAGAATATTCTTTAAAGGAATTGAATACACTTAAGGAAAATAAAATAAATTTTATGGTATTATCTGAGAATAAAAATCAGTTCCTTGTAGCGATGAATTGCATTAGCTCGGGTATTTTCACTTTTAAGAATAAATATGTTTTACACTTTTTTTGCTTAACTAATAAAAAGAAAACTTCTGATTTGTATCTAAATATTTTTGATTATAACGGCCAATTAATTTCTTCTGAATTAGTTCTTCAAAATAAACCATTATATGATTTTAGAGTTTTAGGGAAAGATAATAATGAATATTTTATCGTTAGAGATCTTATAAGTGGAATACCAGTGCTTAAAAAATTACAAATTTCAATAAATTTATAATAATTATTATTTATATGTTTAAATCATTAGTAAAATACGTAGTACTATTAATAATATTTGTGCTATTTTTTAATATGTTATGATTTTATTCATTTTTCAAAAACAAAATAAATTAATTTATAGTTTATTAAATTTTCAAATCTATAGAAATTGAAAATCATACTTACAGATAAGCACAACAAGCGTACGCCATCCTGTAACTATATCAATGTTTTTTATTGGTGCAGCATTCCTTTTCCTTTTTAATACATTTAGTTTTGGTCACAGTCTTCTTCACAATTCCGCTTATGATTTATTTAATTAAATTATGCTGTCTTTAAATATTATCCCTATTAAACCGGTAATTACTATTAACTGATAAAAAATATTTGCTTAATTTAAAATTTAACTTGACAAACTCGTTTTTTTTTTTTTACATTGCTCTCAGAATTTAGAGGGGGACTAATCTTGGGGTAGAGTTAGTCAGAAGTTTCAAACCGGTAAGTATTCTTTTCTCTGCATCTTATTATTTCTTAATTGCACTTCTTCTAATCTCCGGTATAAGTAAAATACTGGATCCCCAACCTATGCTTGAAACAATAAAAGCGGTAGTTAATGTAAGTGAAGAACTGCAGATTGCTGCAGCTATGCTGTTGCCGTTAATAGAAATAACCCTTGGAGTAATGCTTCTGTTAAGAATAAAAGAAAAAGAAACGTTTATTGCTGTAACAGTTCTTTTTCTATTCTTTTTTCTTTTTAGTGTTTACGGAACCGTCGTAGGATTAGAGAACGACTGCGGTTGTTTTGGCAAAGCAGTTGAAAGTAGTTTTGGAATAGGGATGGTTGTAAGAAACTTTTTATTTCTAGCATTATCCCTATTTGTGTTAATAAAATTTGAAAAAAGCCCTGGCGCCGGGTGAATATTACAATAAATAAATAGGAGGATTTAAATTATGAAACGAAAAATCATTTTGTCACTTTATATTATTATAACACTTTTTTCATTCAACATTATTCAAGTTGATGTTAAAGCGCTTCCTCCAACTGACTGTGTGTGGAGTTGTTATCTCAATGGGCCTTGCCCCGGAACACATCCATTATTAGGAAATGTAAAATGTGAAATGTACACTATTGGTTCAACAAACTGCAGTATCTCCGCTTTCAATGTTTATGTTGATGCAAATTATATTAAAAATTACTGTCAATATTGGCAATAAATAATATGAGAACAAAAACCATCAATATTATCTACAAGGCCACACTTAGTGTGGCTCTTATTTCGATTTTAATCAATTGTAATAATAAAAAATCAGATTTTCATTTGCCTTATAATGAATCCATAAAAGAAAGAGAAGTTATACTATCAAACTTAAAGAATATTAGTCGTCAGGATAGTATTATATATAAAAATGAAACAATTTATTTAGATAATCGAGTTTTCATTAAAGGAGCTAAGGATTTACTTGTTATATTGAATAAAAAAATAATTTATTTACTTGACAATAAATTTAAAGTCCTTTTCAAATTAGATTTTCGCGATAATGATTATTTGTTGAACGGACCGATTAGAGATATTGATATCTATGATAACAGAATTTATTTATTAGATTCCAATTCAGATATTATTATTTATGATCTGAACGATAGCAGTTACAAGAAAATTACAGTTGATAAAAAAATATTCAATGAAATTAACTTTAGAACTGCAATTAATATTTCAGTACTTGGTTATGATAAATATTTATTAACAAACATCATTGTGCCAAGAGATAATCAATTAAAAAAAGAAAACATTTTGTTGGGAATAGTTGTGGATGCAAAGGGTAAGCTAGTTAGAAGTATAACATTTAAATGTTCAGATTCTGATTATGAACAGTGGAATTTAGTGGGTGATAGAATATTTGCAAGGAAGTTAAATAATACTGTTGTGTTCTCATTTTGGCTTACAAAAACTGCTGTTGTTTATAATTACTCTGCCAATACATATTTTGTTAAAGAATTAAAAGTAGATTCTGATTGGGAAAAACCAAAAGTTAAAGGCGGTATCATAAAAATGGGTGAAGGCATTTATGCTGAAGAAATATTACATCAACCAGTAAATCTAAATGGTTTACAAGTAGGAAATAAACAAATATTTCAAATTATTAATAGACACAAAAAGTCGCCTATAGTAGTTCAATATGATAGTCAGTTAAACGAAATTGAAAGTAAAGAGTTTATCGATACAGAATTTATGATTGGTGACATATCAAAATTATTTATGATACATTTGGTTCAAAATAGAATTATACTTCAATCAGCAAATGAACTGTATCATTATGAATAAATTACAATTAAAGAAAATAATATTGCTTATTACACCAATAATACTAATTGTTAGCATAGTAAGAATATCTAAAATATCTTTTTCTTTAAAATCAAAATCGAATGATGCTTTTATTATAGAAAAAATTGTTAAATATGATTTTAAAGATAAAGTTGTTTTTTATTTCCAAAATGATATTTGTGGTGTTTGTATTTTTGCTTTATTAGAAAAAATTAATAAATTGAAAAATAAATACAAAGAAAAGTTGGTATTTTTAATAAATGAAGACAAACATAGAAATATGCTGGAATTACATTTGAAAAATGAATATTACACACCTTTGATTATAAAAAATAATATTTTAAATATTAATTATTCATTTGTTTCTTATTATTTTCAAAAAAGAAATAAATTACATCTTGAGTTGATTAACCTAAATACAAATCTAGATTTTATTCTCGCAAAGGACTTTTAGAATATTATTCTAAGCGTTCACATAATTCTATTAATAAAAAAAATATACACCGCTAATTGTACTAATAAGCATTAACTCATGCATTAATTAAAATAATCTAATATTAATGATCAAATAAAAGAGTAAAGATGTATGATCCTCAATATTCTGAATTATAATTATCATATATAACGATATTGTAAAAAATTTATCGATAGAATAATAATTAATAGTAATTATTTATTGAGGATAGAATGTGTATAAAGTCAAACTTAGTTGAGATTGCGAGACCCCGCTTCTCAAATTCTTCTAATCGTTTTCCGCTTTCTTCTATAAATCTACGGCTGATTGATGACTGGCTTAATCCAAAACTCTCAAGCACACTTTTCGTTACCTCTTCATAATCATACTGGCTCAGCCCTTTGATTATCTTCTTTATCACTTCTTCACTTTGGATCGGTATTTCGTGTAAACGTTTGTAATATTCTGCTTCTTCGGTTCGGTCGGCTTCTTTGTCATATAATCTTGGCACTTCTATCGGCACTTTTTCCTCTCCTATTCTGATACTTCCCCGATTTTTACCCCAACGATTATATCTTCTCCCTCGTTCATACTTTTCTCCTGCTTTTTGTTTCAACTCCTCTTCCATTAACTCATTGTAATGCAACTTTGCTAAATCAATGAAATTGTGGAATAACTCATATTTTATATACATTGGCTGACTTAAATACCATTGAAGATTTTCTTTCGACATTTTACTATCTTTCATCTTCGAGACTCCTTTTAGTTTATTTTTTGTTATTTGCTACAACAATTTAAATAAATTATTTGGAGTCTCTTTTTTATAATCGAATTTCAACTAAGTATGAATATATACCGCAGCAGTTGTCTACTTAATTTAATTAATACTATTAATTATCAAAAATATATTCATTAGTATATTTATTATTATTATGTCGGAAAAAGTAGTGAGTTATTATTAAATATTGAAAAAACCATAAGTGTACAAAAAATTATAGATACCAAAGTACTTTTAGGATTTGATGTCCCTATAATTCAGCCATTATTACTTCTTGTAGACTCAAATACTAACATACTTATGGTTCACGAAGTAAAAATAAATGATGAAAATGTTACTAATAATATTATTAAGCAAATGAGTATCTTCTTAGGGAAAAGATTGGTTTAATATACTTTTACTGAAATATTATTTTACTGTTTATTTGTTGTTGATATAGAATGCTATTATAAAGGCCAGCAAAAAATTGTTGCTTCTACAAGCTTTATGCAGGATTTTATCGATAGATCTTTTAGAATTTTAGAAATCTTTTGAATAGTATGAATAGTATAAAACACCTTTAAAGTTGTTCTAAATTTTAATATTTTTAAAACAGTTACAATAAATAATAAAAATCGATCTTGCAGATAAGCACAACAAGCATACGCCGTCCTGTAACTGTATCAATGTTTTTTACTGGTATAGCAACTCTTATCTTTTTTAATCCGGGTAGTTTTGGCCACAGTCTTCTTCACTATTCCGCTTATGATTTATTTAATTAAATTTTGCTGTCTTTAAATATTATCCCTATTAAACCGGTAATTACTATTAACTGATAAAAAATATTTGCTTAATTTAAAATTTAACTTGACAAACTCGTTTTTTTTTTTTTTACATTGCTCT